>OGLM01000031.1_pt1 | contig 155673 bp, 157 predicted proteins | sample 1572531 | NCBI WGS metagenome assembly OGLM01 (sample SAMEA2581909, study PRJEB24529) | metagenome | biome: Human gut stool | place: China | collected 2011
CTGTAATCAAAAAGAACTCTGAAGATTCTTTCAAAACTTTCGCTTAATAAAAAAACTCGGACATTGTCCGAGTTTTTTATTAAATATATAAACCTTATTTTTTGTCCGTAAAAATACGTACGTATTTTTACGGACGTATATTACCTACAAAATAGTCAAAAGGCTTAATATAAAACACTTTTGTCATTAAAAATGGTAAAGTGACAGGCTATAAGCTGATTGTAGCAAAAAACATTTAAAATAAATTCTTGGCAATTTTTATTGTATAATTAAATCATGACAAATAGAGAAAAGATAGCAATAATTATTGGTGCAGGTCCAGCGGGGCTTACAGCCGCTTATGAACTTTTAACACAAACAGAAGATGTAAAACCGATTATATTCGAGGAATTGGACTGTGTTGGCGGAATTTCAAGAACAGTATTCTTTGAAGGCAATGGAATTGATATTGGCGGGCATCGAATGTTCTCGAAAAGCCCACAAATATTGGATTTGTGGGAAACTTTTTTGCCTAAAGGTAAAAATCCTGACGAAGAAGATGCTGTAATGATGACAAGACAACGCTTTTCAGAGATTTTATACTCTCGAAAACTGTTTAATTATCCGATTTCTATGTCGTTTAAAACTTTTAAGAATATGGGGTTAAAACGCACATTTAAAGCTGGTTTTAGCTACTTGAAGTCGTGTTTTGTAAAACGTAATGAAGTAACCCTAGAAGACTTCATGGTTAACCGTTTCGGACGTGTTTTATACGAAATGTTCTTTGAAAAATACACCGAAAAGGTTTGGGGACGCCATCCTCGTGATATTTCAAAAGAATGGGGCGAGCAAAGAATTAAGGGGCTTTCCTTGATTAAAGCTGTTTTAAACGCACTACACCTTACTAAAAAGAAGGAAACAACGCTAATTGACGAGTTTTTATACCCAAAATACGGTTGTGGACAGCTTTGGAACTTAATGGCTGATAAAATTACTCAATTAGGTGGCGAAATTCATTACCGTTCTAGGGTTTTGGACTTTGAAAATGATGAAAATTCAATAAAATCAGTAAAAATAGAATATAATGGCGAAATTCAAACATATCAAGGGGATTACGTATTTTCTTCAATGCCAATAAAGGATTTAGTTGCAGGATTACAAAATCTGCCAGAACAAGTAAATGACGTTGCAAAATCCTTACCATATAGGGATTATATGCTTGTTGGTTTATATGTTGATGATATAAACTTAAAAGAAAACGGTAAAATCACAAAGGACTGCTGGATTTACATTCAAGAAGATGACGTAAAAGTAGGCAGAATGCAGATTATGAATAATTGGTCGCCATATCTAGTAAAAGACAAAAATAAAGTCTTTATAAGTCTAGAATACTTCTGTAACGAGGGTGACACCTATTGGAATATGTCAGATGAAGATTTTATAAAATTTGCTATTTCAGAAGTGGTTAAGTTAGACATTATTGATGAAGATAAGGTTATTGCTTCTACTCGTCTAAGGGTTAAAAAGGCTTATCCAGCTTACTTTGACAGTTATGAACATTTCGATTTGGTTAAAGCTCAATTAGATAATTTTGAAAACTTGTATTGTATTGGTAGAAATGGTCAACATCGTTATAACAATATGGATCACTCGATGCTTACTGCAATAGAGGCTGTTAAAATTCTTAAAGGTCAATCAAATAAAGAAAATTTATGGAATATAAATGCGGAAAAAGAATACCATGAAAGCAAATAAATTTGCGATAATTTCAATATTTTTTTTCGTGTTAATTACGCTATTACGTGTTTTTAACCATATTCCATGGTACGATGAAGCTCATGCTTGGACTATTGCTCAACAATTAAATTTTGTGGATATGTTTTGGTATGTAAAATCAGAAGGGCATTTGTTTTTATGGCAACTGATTTTGATGCCTTTTGCCAAGACTAATTTTATGTATCCATATTCAATGTTGTTGCTAAATTGGGCATTTTGTCTGTTAGCAGTGTGTTTGCTATGGTGGAAAGCGCCGTTTAACAATTGGATAAAGTTTTTTATAACTTTTTCGTTTCCATTTTTAGGCTGTTATTCAGTTGTTGCAAGGTGTTACGCAATTGGAATTTTGTTATTGTTTGCTTTAACAGCGATGTTTAAAGACAAGTTAAAACATCCTGTATGGTATTCTGTTTTACTTGTATTGTGTGCAAATACTAGCGTTATGGCATTGTTTGGTGCTACAATGTTTGGAGTTTTATTCTTATGTGATTGGTATAAAAACAAACCAGAAATTGAACGAAAAAGCATAATTGCGACAGTTGCTATTCTTCTTATTGGCGTTATCCTAGTTGGATTGCAGATGTTTACGATTGATTATAGTATAATTACTGAGCGCCAACCTGATAGCCCAATGTTGTTGCTTAGAAATGTATTTATTTATCATCAACCAATCCTAAATTCTATATTACTTGTAATCTTTGCTATACCTATGTTTTGGTACTTGGCAAAGTCTAAAAAGGTTTTATGCTTTATAATTCCTGTATATGCAATGATGTTATACCTTACATTTGCTCGTTACGGATGTAATTTTTGGCATTCATATTTTTACTATATATATTTAATAATTGCACTTTGGCTTGTTGAAGTTTTAAATCCTGTTAAAGTGAAGTCTAAAACGGTTGCAATGATTGTGTTTGCGATTATATCGTTGTTGTTATTTAGACCTGTTATGGAGCAAAAAAATTATCAATATGTATACAATAATATAGAATCTAAACAGTTGTTGTATTTGATAAAGAACGATAATGAGCTTAGAAACGCTCAAATTTTACACAATAATTCAGAGATGTATACTCTTTTGCCATACGCAAAAAAAAGTAATTTAAAAATAAAAAATTACTGTTCTTACGAAAATGATGATTATAATTTGCTATATATCGTAAAAGGGAATGCCTGTGTAAGGGGGAACGCTATTGGGCAAGCGATGAAGTATCCAGAGCAGTTTAAGGCTTTTTTAAATCAACCGTCTTACGCTTTTATTTCAAAAACAAAAAATCCAAAAACTAAATCCTCTCTTGTTTTAGGTGATGATTTTATGATATATTTTTCAATTTATAAATGCAGTGATAAATATTGTTTTTGGAAGATTAATTTAATCCAAAAATAATGTTAAAAATGTTACAAAAATGGTTAAAAAATAGCAAAAATCATGCTTTAGGTGTGTTGTATGTCGTGTGTAGGTCAATAAATTTAGAGGCAAATTGTGAAAATTAATCCAATCACAAGCAATAAGGTAGTAAATTTACAACAAGTTAAAAATGTTAAGCAAGCACCAAAATTAAGCTATGCAACAGACGTTATAAATATTTCAAAGAACACTATTGGCGTTGAACGTCAAGGTAAAAATCTTCACGTATCTTTTACTGGCAAATTCGCTAATCCAATTGACGCTGGTGTTCAATTTAAAATTGCAGGCGTAACTCGTCATCAAAAAGGTATGGCAGGCGCTCATGCAGAAGCTACTGATGACAATCTTGTAAAATTAGCAAAATCTGATTGGAAAGACGGTCAAAAATTAGACTACACATACAATGAAGAAACAAAAACTTTAGCCTTAAAAGACCCACAATATGGCGAAATTGGTACAGTTCCAAGTCCTGTCGCTGAAAAATTTATGAATGTTATCAATACTGACAAAGATAACTTTCAATTTGAATTAACAAACGTAACAGGTGGCGTAACTTCTGATTTTCCAATTATCGCAGCTAAAGCAAATTTGAGATATGTCGGCAAAGATAATAAAGTAAAAGAAAATGCAAGAAATGAATTCAACGCAATGATGGATTCAAAAGATGCTAAAGTAGCATCTTCCGTAACACCTTATCAACCTAAGTTTTCACCTAAACAAGTTTTAGAAACAATCTTTGATGTAGAAGGTAAAAGAAACGGCTTAGGCGAAGTAAGAAAGATTAAAGATGCCGTTGACACAATCGTTAAAGAGTTGCAAGACCCTAAAAATAAAAATATCTTGGTTGTAGGTCACTGCTCTCCTGACGGCGATGCTGTTGGTTGTGTAATCGGTATGACATCAGCATTGAAAGGTGCTTATCCTGACAGAAACATTGATGCATCAATTGATGACGATATTCCAAATTCATTCATTCACGTACCTGGCGTAGAAGATATAAAACGTCCTTACAATGCTAAAGCTGTAAATTCTGTTAAAAAGAATATTGAAATGCTTGAAAAAAGCTCTGAACCTTCAGCAAAACAACAAATTGAAATGTTGAATAAGGAAGTTAATCGTTTACAGGACAAATCTAAATTATTTGACCCTAACACAGTAGACGGCGGCGAAGCTAAAAAATATGACTTAGTAATTATGGTCGATACTCCAACTTCAGGGCGTTCAAGCAGAGCTTACAAACCTTATTTTGAAAACGCTGACAAAACAATATTTATTGACCACCACCCGTTAAAAGAAGCTGAATGGGCTGATTCTAAAGATAAATTAGGTTTTGATATGGGTAAGGCTATTCAAGAAAAGTTAGCTTTGGTAGTTGATTCTGTTCCAGCTGCAACTCAAATTGTCACTGCTATTTGTGATAAAGCAGGCATGTTAGGTGAAATGTTTAAAAATTCAGCTGAAAACGCTAGAAAGTTTGTAGCGGGTATTATTACAGGTACTCAAACTGATACTTGCGCATACAAAAATCAAGCAAATTATCACCCATCAGAAGCTAAATTGCCTCAATCTCAAAAGGCTAATTATTACCCAGAAGGTATGTCAAATTACTTGATTGATGAGTTAAATGGCGATATCAATAAAAAATGGATGAGAGAAAACTTGTTCTATGAATTGCCAAACAACCCAATTACAAATAATTTAGGACCAAAAGATGCAGTATTAAAAATGGCTCTAAGAGGTCGTGAAATGTACCCAGAAATTGGCTTAGGCATTATGAAGGTTAGATATGATGTTATGGATAACATTTTGCAAGAAGCTAAAAAGCAAGACAAAAATGTTACTATGACTGATGTTTATAACTCATTTAAAAATTCAGAAGTAAATGCAGCATTAAAAGCAGATCCAAAATTTTCAAAATCTAATCCAAATCCTGTAACAGATTCTGAAAAGGCAGCTGAAACTTACCGCTCACCTTATGATTCAGACAGAGTTGCTGTATTTATGGCACAAAATCAAAAACAAGGTACTTTGAATAAATTCTCTCAAATTGCTGATAAAAATATGATTAGCTTCTCTTTCCGTTCAGGTGGAAAAACTAACGCAGCGCAAGTTTTAGCAACTGTATTTGGCGGTGGCGGTCACGCAGCGGCAGCTGGTGCAAATATTTCAATGCGAGATTTGAATTTCAACTCTAAGTTAACTGTAAAAGTTGATGGGCAAGTTGCAAATGATGCAAAAACAATTTATGATGCAGCTAATAATAACGTAAATGTTTCAAATAATAACAAAATTAATTTCAAAGATAAAGCTAAAATGATGAAAAAAATCGAAATTGAAATGAGTCAAGACGGCACAGGCAGAACTTGTTCAGAATTGATTAGAGATGTACTGACTGAAATGAGAAAGGCAACTCCAATGCCTCAAGCAAGACCTCGTTATCCAAGACACATTGCAGAAGATAACGTAATTCAATTTCCGCAACAAGTAGCAAATAAGTAAACATAAAGTCGGTTTAAATACCGACTTTTATTTGTTCAAAAACTTGTACATAAAACGTTAAAAACGATAATTTTAATGATAAAATAACTATATGGATTTGATAAAGAAGAATTGGCAAACAATAATATTTTTGGGCTTATGGTGTGGAATTACTTTTTTTAATTTGTTTAACCACACTCCTTGGTATGACGAAGCGCATGCTTGGAATATTGCACAAGGTTTAAATTTTATCGAAATACTTGATTTTATGCATATAGAAGGACATACTTTTCTTTGGTATTTATGCCTAATGCCCTTTGCAAAATTAAATATTGGTTATCCATATTCAATGCTATTGATAAATTGGCTATTCTGTTTTACTGCAATATTAATTTTATGGTTTAAAGCACCGTTTCCAAATTGGTTAAAATTTTTAATTGCATTTTCTTTTCCTTTTTTACAATATTATCCAATTGTCGCAAGATGTTATTCAATAGGAATAATGTTTTTGTTTCTAGTGGCAATGTATGAGAAGGTTAAACTGAAACACCCTAATTTGTATGCCTTTCTACTTGTAATGTTAGCCAATACAAGTGTGGTTGCTTTGTTTGGTGCAACAATTTTAGGGGCGCTTTTTCTTTTTGAATTAATTAAAAACAAAATTAAAAATAGTTCTCCATATTTAATCTTGTTTATTGGTAGTGTGTTGATTTTGTATCAGCAAGGAAATAACCTAAAATATGCTGATGTTTCAGGTTTTGATGTTCCGGCAAATGCTTTATCAATGATTATAGAGGGACTTAAAGTTTTATACAAAACCAATTTTATTTTAGTTTTAATTATAGTTTTTATAATAATTTTATCTGTGTTCTATTTGAAAAATAAGGTTTTTCCTACGCTTTTAGTGTTTACAACCTTGTGTATGGTCCTTATGTTTATTTTTATCTATAAGGGTTTTTTCTGGCATAAATTTTTTATTTATTTTTATTTTATAACTTCCTTGTGGATTTTGTTTAATAAATTCAATAACCTAAAACTTAAATTTATACCAATTACACTGTTAACAATAGTCTCTATAATGTTTATTTTTTGGAGACCTTCAAGTTTTATGTATAATAAAGTGTACTTAAATAATTCAGGGGCAATTGCCAATTTTATACTAAAACATAGTAGCTTAAAAACTGCCAATCTTGTTGCTGCAGGGTATTACGCAAATACAGTAGGTCCATATTTAAGGAAAGAAAATGTAGATATAAAAATTTTATGCTCAGGATTTTCGTACAACTCATATCCTCAAAACTGGTATTTTTGTGGTATGGCAACCCCTTTATACATTTATTTGGACAAGTTTTATAATGAAAATACATATTCAAATACATATTTTCTATTGTATAAGGAAACATTACCTAATTTGTCATCAATTAAAATCTATTCTCAAGATAAAAAGAATTATTATGATTTAGTTGTTTATGCAAATCTTGGCGATGTATTAATATATAAATTTAGAAATGCGAAATAAACATATAAAAGTTCGGCTTTAATTAAAATTCTAAAAGATACATCTTTTGGTCTATTTTTTTGACGAAATATCAACCGTTTAATGTATGGTAAATAATAAATAAATATTGTAATCTTGTACCGTGATAGATGTGTAAATCTATCGGGGCAAAGAGGTAAGACTTGATGAAAAAATATTCATTCAGATTACAACCGGTCTTGGATATCCGTGAAAAAACATTGGAAGATAAAAGATTGGAAATGGCACAAGTTATCCAATTGCTAAATGAACAGCAAGAAGGACTTGAAAGGCTTATCGCAAAACAAGCATCTTATAAAGATGAACTAGAAAGCCTATCTTTAGAAGATGATTTGAATGTTTTTGCCCTAGCAAATTTTAAAAACTATATGGTAAATCTTCAAGAGCAAATAACTCAACAAGAACACAATATAGAAAATACTAAAAAGGCTTTAAGAGTGAAACAAGAGGCGGTAAACGAAGCATTAAAAGACGTTAAAGTTTTGGAAAAACTCAAAGAAAAACAATCTCAAAAATTCTATAAAGATATAGAAATGAAAGAGGCAAACGAGATAGACGACATCTCAACAGCAAGATATAGACTAAAAAGAGCATAACAAAAGGTAAAAATGACACAACAACTAGACTTAACTTTCAATACAACAAATACAATGGATAAGATGATGACTCAATCTCAATCAAAATCTTATTCAAGCTCTTCTTATGCAAATGCAGATAAGTTTGACAATTTCTTGAATAATGCAAACAAAAGTTATACTCAAGAAAGTAACAAAAATTTTAATGATAACAAAACTCAAACAAAAACAGATTACAAAAACGAGTCTAATAAATCTAACGTGACAGACAGCAAGACTGAGTGCAAAGAGTCAACAAAATATGATGAGTCTTCAAATACAGTTACAGAAGAAAAAACTTCTCAAACAGAAGAAAATTCAAAAGAAACTAAAGCTAATACAAAAACAGATGTAGCTGAAGAAACTTCAAATGTAATTGTTCCAGAAACAGTTGTAGACAATAATGAAGTTGATGTTAAAGAAATGATGTTAGTAAGTAACGTTCAAATGGCTAACCTTGATGTATCAAAAGAAGAAGTTTCAAATCAAGGAAAAACATTGACAGTGGCTGATGCCGTTGTTGATGAAGAAATTCCAGCTGAAGCTATAAAATCTGGTATTAATTTAGAAACTTTAGCAAATGCAGTAGAAACAACTGTTGAAGATACAACCGGTGTTGATATGCAAGCAGTTGAAAATGCTGTTAAAGATACTGTTTCAAAAGAAGATACAATTGCAACTCTATATAAAGTTGGTGCTGAGAAGGTAGAAGAAGTAAAAGACGTTAATGTTGATACAGAAAAATTGGCAAAAGTTGATACAACAGTTGATACAAATGTTGATACAAAAGTTGATACAAAAGTTGAAGCAAAAGTTGAAGCAAATGTTACGGAAACAAACGTTAAAGACGATACTAAAATTGTATTAAATGATGATGTAAAAGTTGCAGATAAAATCAGTGATGATGTTAAAAATGTTGATGATAAACAAATTGTTGATATTAAAAATGATGTAATTACTGATGATTTAAAAGTTGACGTTAAAGATGTTGACAATAAGGCTGATAAAAAAGAAGAAACAAACAATTTAGCAATTAATCTTCAAGACGTTAAAGAAAATGTTGAAAATAAAGTAAATGTAATTAACGTTAATGAAGTTGTTGAAAACAAAACTCAAAAAGTTGAAACAAAAGCTGATGTAAAAACTACTCCAGACAAAATGACTGAATTAAAAGAAGAAGTTCAATCGGCAAAAGCTGAAAATGCTTATGAAACCTTGAGTTCTCAAAATGAAAAATCTGTTAAAAATGACAACAAGGTTGATGACAAATTTGCAAAAACAAATGTTCAAGCAGAAGAAACAATAAAAATTAAAGACGATACAAAAGGCATTGAATTTGTTTCTCAAAAGCAAGACAAAGTTGTAGATAAAAATGACGTTCAAGATAAACATTTAGCAAACGCAAAAGAAAAAATTGAAAATGTTAAAATTCAAGTTGAAGACAACGTAAAAGTTAATGTAAACAACCAAGTTCAAGATAGTGCAAAAGTTGAAAAAGCAAACGAAACAATGAATAAAGCAGGTTTATCAACTCAAACTTTACGTGAAATGAACGGTAAAGTTACAGCTATGGAAACAGGTAATCAAACAGGCGCTCAATTTGGTGAAACATCTCAAGAAATGTTAATGCGTGATATGTTATCTCAAAACGCAACAACTCAAACAACAGAGGCAAAAACAACAGTAGATTTTGCTCAAGCTATGAACAAAACAACTGTTACTCAGCAACCACAAGCTCAACAAAATACTCAAGAAGCGCAAGAAGTTAATATTTTAGATCAAATTAGAGCAAAATTTGCAGTTTCAAAACAAAATGGCTTGCAAAAAATTACAATCGGTTTAACTCCAGAAAGTTTAGGCAAGGTGACTGTTGAAATTGTGAAGGGTCAAAACGGAATTTCAGCTCACTTGTTGGCAGACAATCCGCAAGCGAAGGAAATTTTAGACAAAAATCTTGACGGTTTGAAATCAGTACTTCAGTCGCAAGGTGTAAATGTTAACAACGTAAACGTAAAAGTTGCAGAAGCAGGTCGTTCTTCAGATAGCAACAATAACATGTTCCAAAATGAAGACGGACAGTTTAATCAAGGCTCAAACGGTGAACATTCAAGAGGTGATAACTCATCAAATCACGAAAGACGTTCTGAATATGAATTTATGCAAAATAACGCAATGCAAGCAGATAATTCAGAGGTCGAAGAAACAATGAACACCGTTCAAATGGAAAAAACTGTAAGTATCAAAGGCGGAAATGGCAAGATAAGTTATAAATTATAGTATGTGAAATAAATGGAGAGGTAGGTAAAGTAAATGTCAAGTATTACATCGCAATTGACTCAATTGCAAACAAATACGGCAATTAACGAAAGTAAACAAGAGAAAAAGGGTACAAATGACGTAACTGATGCGAATATGTTTCTAAAGCTAATGTTGAAACAAATGGAGCAACAAGACCCAACAGAACCAACAGATAACTCACAATGGTTGGCACAAATGGCTCAATATTCATCATTAGAAGCAATGAACAATTTGAACTCAAGTTTTGGTGAAGTTGCAAATCAATTAAAAACAATGAATGAAACAATTTCGTCAAACGCATCAATTACTCAAACACTGTCATTAGTGGGTAAAGATGTAACCTTGAATGTACCAAAAACTGATGAAAAAGGTAAAGTTATAACTGACGAAAAAGGAAATATTCAATACGATAAAGTAGAGGGTACAGTTTCAGAAGCATCATTTACAGATGGTACAGGATACATTAAAGTTGGTGATAAATCTTATCCAATCGGATACGTAGATTCAATTAAAAACCCACAATAAATATAAAAAACATAATGAATTAAAAATAGTCAAAAAGACTACAAGACTTGGAAAAGTCCTCAACGGAATGAGGCAAACAAAGATATTCTGAACTTATTTCAGAAATAAAAATGAAAATAATAATTATTCATAAAAGGACATAGAGGAGGAAACATGTCACAAGCTTTATACACATCAATGACAGGGTTGAACGTGGCTCAGCAGTCAATCAACGTAGTATCAAACAATGTAGCAAACATTAATACTACAGCTTTCAAATCTGCTGATGCTAGATTTGCAACCTTGTTCTCAAACACATTAACAGCAGGTAATGCTCCTTCAGCAACTGCAGGTGGTACAAACCCTAAGCAAATCGGTTTAGGTGTAAAATTGGAAGCGATTACTAGAAACTTCATAATTGGTTCTTATTTATCAACAGGTAACACAGACGACTCAATGATTTCAGGTCGTGGATATTATACAGTAATGGACCCATCTGGTAACGTATTCTTAACTCGTGACGGTGGTTTCACTCTAGATGCTAACGGCGATATGATTACACCTAGTGGTAACAAGGTTTTAGGTGCAGCAAGATTAACAAGTGAAGAAGCATCTCAAGTTCCAATTCATGTTCCAAGAAAAATCACTTCAACTGTTAGTGGTGCTAATTTAACAACAAAAACATTAGGTGAATTAAACAATGCTGAGTTTACGGCTGGTAAGTTAGATATGAATGTTACCAGTGGTGGCGAACTTGCAAAAATTCAAATTGAAATTACACAAGATATGATTGATGACGCTCAAAGTGTAAATGAACTTTGTGCTAAAATTAATGATAAAATTAAAGATGCAATTGCAAATACAAATTGTGATGCAACAGGTGCTCCTTTAGCTGATCCACCAACAGTTACATTTACTCCGGGCACAGATGGTACAATCAAATATAAAATTACAGGTGGTACAGATTCAACTGCAGATATGCAAGCAACTTCAACTGCTAACTTTGCAAAAGTTTTAAGTTTAGATACAGTAAAACTTTCTGATATGGCTACAAATCCAGACGGTATTTCATCAAAAACTTTATCTTATGTAGTACAAGTTGACCCAGAAGCATCACCTGAAACAAGAACATCTTTATCTGGTTATAAAATTGGTGCAGACGGTACTATTGAAGCATCATACGATAATGGTGATAAATTAACAGTAGTATTGAATGATACAACTCACGCATTTGAATTCCAATATGTAACAGCATCAGGCGTTTACATTCTTGGAGATGACGTTACAATGAACCCTAACGTATGTTCTGAAAGTAGTTTGGTTATGCAAATTGCAACAGTTACAAACGAGGCAGGTTTAGTATCTCAAGCAAGCAACTTATGGACAATCGGACCTGATACAGGTGACGTTTCTTACACAGTTGCAGGTCAAATGGGTACAGGTAAAATTGTAACAGGCGGTTTAGAAGGTTCTAATGTTGACCTTGCAAGAGAATTATCAAACATGATTATCGCACAACGTGCAATTAATGCTAACTCTCGTGTATTTGGTACAGCAAGTTCAGTATTAGAAACATTATCTCAATTAGGTAGATAATAAATTATGATTGGTAAAGGGCGTACCTGATACGCCCAACGCCAATTATAACTAGAGATTTTAATATTGTTAAGCAATGTTAATTATCTCAAAACATGCTAAAAGCATGATATATCATGGTTTTAGGCGTAACACGATAGGATAGGAAATAAAAAGTTGTCCTAATCATGAACAAGGTTTATAATAGATTTATGTTCATTCCTTAAAGGACATCTCTTGTAGAGGTTATACCTTATGGTTGAAAAAATTAAACAAGTTTTATCACAAATACAAGAGCAAATCGCACCTTATACACCAAATATAGTCGCAGTTACCAAGTACTTCGGTAGGGAAGCAATCCTAGATGCTTATCAAGTAGGATTGAGGAACTTCGGAGAGTCAAGAGCGGTAGAGGCAATAGAAAAGATTAACTCGTTACCTGAAGAAGTTAAAGAAAATTCTAAATTTCACTTTATTGGACATCTTCAAAGTAATAAGGTTAACAAAGTTGTTAAGAACTTCGATGTTATACATTCGGTTGATTCTTTAAAACTTGCCCAAGCCATTTCTGATGAAGCGCTAAAAGAAGGGAAAGCTCAAGATGTATTTCTTCAATTGAATAATGCGAACGAAGAACAAAAGTTCGGATTCTCAAAAGAAGAATTGTTTGAAAACTTCTCAAAAATCAAAGATTTAAAAGGTTTAAATATCTTAGGTCTTATGAATATCGCTCCACTTGGGTTAAGTGAAAATGAATTAGATATACTTTTTGAAGATGTGAGACAAACTCAAAATGAATTAGTGAACAAGTTTAACTGCGAAATGAAAGAGCTATCAATGGGTATGAGTCAAGACTATCAAATCGCAGTGCGACATGGAGCAACCATGTTACGTATAGGTAGAAAATTATTTAGTAATTAATATATTGGAGGACGAATTAGTGGCTATTACAGAAAAAATCAAAGGTATTGTAGACTTTTTAACACAAGGATTAGAACAACGTGATGACGTTTTTGAAGATATGATGGATGAAGCAGGCGATGAATATGAAACAGATGACAATTTAGCATTAGCACCTTCATATCAACAATCACCATTCACTCAAAAAAATGATAAAGCAGATTTGAAAGTAGTTGCACATCCAAACATGAGAGGCTCAGAAGTTATGATTATTGAACCTCGTTCGTTCGGTGAAGCAGGTCAAATTGTTCAAAATTTGAAAGATAGAAAAACTATCGTTTTAAACTTACATTTGTTAGACAAAGAACAATCTCAAAGAACAATTGACTTTGTTTGCGGTGCTGCAAGTGCATTAGGCGGTCAACCTCAAAAAGTTGGTGATATGGTATTTGTATTCACTCCAAACAACGTAACACTAACTGTTGATGCAGCTAAAACTCAAGCTCAACTTAATGATTCTTTATGGACAGGTAGAGCATTCTAAATTTTAAAATATGATTTGTGATAGTTGGATTTTTAGGGTACTTCGGTACCCTTTTTTTTAGCCCGAGCAGAGGCACGAGCGAAGCGAGAGGTGAACAAGAGTCAACGTAAACGTTGAGTTTGCGTTGCGATTGTGAACGTTGCCGTTTAATGCGAGGGCGTACATGAGCAGAGATACAACTATAAACTATGTGTCACAGCACTTGTTGCGGTATCTTTTAATATCTTTAGAAAAGATGCCGTAATAAATACGGCATGACGGAATATTAAGAGTCCGGTCAAGGCAAATGCCTTGACCGGACTCTTAATAACCATTATATTTATTTAATGTTTTATTTCTTTTCTGGTTGTTTTTCCATAAACGCATTTCTGTTTTGTACCATTCTAGCTGCCGCAACAATAACCGCTGCACCTAGAGCACATTTGCCAGCAACTCCTTTAGGTGTTTGACCGCAAGTATGTTCAATCATATCATTAGCACCTAAAACTGCACAAGCTGTTAATAAACCATCAAAAGCTGCTTTTGCAACAACTTTAACTTGTTTTGGGTTATTTTTTAAATGAGTAAATGCTTTTTTTGCGCCATTTACAATTTTTTTGCCAAAACTTGTAGTTTTGTCCGCAACGTCTTTACTAAGTTCCAATGTGTCTTTGGGTGCATCTTTTGTTGATACAATGCCTGCTTGGCACTTGCAATTAGGGTCAGAACAACCAAAACTTGTTGCTGGAGTTATAAAATTTGCGTTAATTGAAGATACGTTCATGATAGTTCCTTATTTTCCTGATACCTATTAAAGCGTCGTGAAAATAAAAATTGCTATAATTTTGCCAAATGTTAAGAATCTGTTACTTCAGTAAACGAGGTTTTGTCAGTTCCGCACACAGGGCAAGTATAATCTTCAGGTTGGTCAGCAAATTTTATACCTTCTTTTTCTTCATCGTAAATCCAACCGCAAGGAATACATTTGTATTTCATAATTTTCTCCTTTCTATTTCTTCTAAATTATTAGTACTAAAGTTTTCGCTTTTAAATTGTCATGGTTGGCAATTTATGCTAATATTTTTGTATTATGAAACACGAATTTGAACAAAAAGTATTTTATTCTGACACCGATGCTTATGGTGTCGTATGGCACGGCTCTTACCTTCGTTGGATGGAGATGGGACGAATTGAGTTGTGTGAAAAAGCAGGGTACTCCTTAACAAAATTATTTGAAGGTGATATAACTTTGCCTGTTGCAGAAATTAATATTAGATATAAATCTCCAGCTAAATTAGAAGAAAATCTTTTAATTGAAACTGAATTATTAGAAGCAACAAGGATTTCAATGACTTTTGGTCAAAAAATTTATAATGCTGAAAACAAAAAACTTCACATAGATGCAAAAGTTAAAGTTGTTGCAACACACAATGACGGCAATCTATACAGAAATTTACCTCAAGATTTAGTAGATTTTATTGAAAAGGTTAAAGACTAATGGCAAAAGTTAGATTAAATAAATACATTGCATCTGCAGGAATTTGCTCTCGCCGAAAAGCTGATGAAATGATAGAACAAGGTCTTGTAAATGTTAATGGAAAAAGAGTTTCAGAGTTAGGTTATTTAGTTTCCGAAAAAGATAAAGTTTTTATCGACGGCAAGTTAATTCACCCTCTAAAACACGAATATTACCGTTTTTACAAGCCCGCTGGATACATTACAACTGCAGATGATGAAAAAGGTAGAAAAACTATTTATGATATTTTGCCAGAAGAATTGCATAAATTGAACCCTGTAGGACGCTTAGATAGAGAGTCAACAGGCTTGATTATTCTAACAAACGATGGAGAATTAATTAATGAATTAACTCACCCTTCTGTAAAAATTCAAAAGGTTTATATTGTAAGCATTAACGGCAGAATTAATCAAAATCATATTGACCAAATGGCTGCAGGTATTGAAATTGAACCTAACAAAAAGGCTTATGCTGAAGTTGAAGTTTTAGAAATTTCTAATAAATCAACATTAATGGAAGTAGTTTTATATCAAGGTTTGAACCGTCAAATTAGAAAGATGTTTGATTATTTGGGTTTTGAAGTAGAATCTTTAAAGAGAGTTCAGCATGCAACAATTACGCTAGACGGTTTAAAACGTGGTGAATTTAAACCAATAAAACCAAAACAAGTTAAAGAATTGAAAGCATATATCGAGAAGGCTGCAAAAAAATAATGATTAGTATAGCTATTGTCGGAAATATTGCCTCTGGAAAGTCAACCGTAGAAAACGTTTTGCGGAAAAAAGGCTATAAAGTTTTTGATTCTGATATTATTGCACACGAAGTTTTAGACGATTTGTCAGAAAAAATTCTTGAAGCCTTTAAAGATTATGATATTTCAGAAAATGGTAGAATTTCCCGTCAAAAGTTGGGTGCTCTTGTTTTTTATGACAAAAATTTAAAAGAAAAATTAGAAAATATTGTTCACCCCGAAATTAAAGACAGACTGAAGAAAATTTTTGAAGAAAACAAATTAGAGAAATATATTTTTGTATCAATTCCGTTACTTTTTGAGGTTGGGTGGCGCAATTTATTTGATAAAATATTGTTTATATATACAGAGGATAAAATTCGCTTAAATAGGTTAATGCAGCGGAATAATTTTACAAAAGATGAAGCATTAGCACGTATTAAATCTCAACTACCACAAGAAGAAAAGGTGAAAGTATCTGACTTTATAATCAATAATAATCATAGTATTGATGTATTGCAAAAATATATTGAGCGGTTTATAATCCAACTAGAGGATAACGGAGAAACTTAGTGTCAGTTTACTTAGTGTCAAAACTAGAAGCCGAAAAAAAGAAACGTGCACAGGTTGTGTTAGGTGTTTCTCTGCTTGTCGTTGCGATTTTTTCAATAAGCGTTATCTTCTTCCAACTTTTACTAAGAAACGAAAGAATTGAGATTGAAAGTCATATTACAGAAGTTGCGAAACAAAGCGCACAAGCTGCAAATATTATGATTGCAGGCGATTTTCAAACTCTAGCTTTATACGCACATTTATTAGAAAAAAATCCTCAATCTATAGATAAAAGTAATGTAGACAAATGCTTAGAAAAAGCAATTGTAAACACAAGATTTTTATCAATGGCAATCGCTTATCCTGATGGTCAAGCAAGAATTTATGATTCGAGAAAAGGCTTCTTCCCGTATCAAAACGTAAAATCTTTCCGTTATTTCCAATCTGCCATAAAAGGCAAAAATTTTGTAGATTTTATTAACAACTACTATGATGAAGATAAGTTGATTGTATTATTCGCAATACCGTTAAAAAGCAATGGAAAAGTTATCGGTGTCTTAACCGCATCACAAAGAGTTTCAGACTTTATTAATGCAATTGATATAACAGCATTTAACGATCAAGCTGTTGTTCACATCATTGATGACGAAGGTCATTTAATTTTACGTGATACAAGCCCTAAAACAGTTTTGAAATCTTCAATTTTTGAAAATGATGAAGTTAATGACAATGTTAGAAAAGAAGCATTAAAAGCAACAAATCCTGTAAGTTATTGGTTTAAAGATGAAAATGGTGTTAAAAAAGTTGCTGCCTTTGTTCCTTTGGGTTACAACAACTGGAAAGTGCTTGCAATCTTGCCATTTAGTTCAATCAATCATAATACAAAAATGGTTTTGAGATATGCTATTTTGTTTTTCTTATTAATAAATACGTTGGTTGTAATTGCGGCAAGATATAACTGGATTGTAAGACAACGCTCTGACAATATGATTATGGACTTAGCTCTGCAAGATGATGTTACAAACTCTTTGAACAAAGCAAGTTTTTATATTGAATCAGAAAAAATGCTTTTAAAAACTGATATTGAAGAAGAACCATTAGCGCTTTTAACTATGGATATTGATAACTTTAAGGTTATTAATGAAGTTTATAATGTTAAAAAAGGTGATAAAGTTTTACGTGATATTGCCAAAATTATATCAAAAGCAGTTGCTGAAAATGGTATTTATGCAAGACTTAATGATGACAACTTTGCTATTTTGATGAAATACGATTCAGATGAGGATTTAATTGATTTTGTAGATGGTATTACTGGTGAATTAGCAAATTATAAACTAAATATAAAATTGATTCCTTCATTTGGTATTTTCAAAATTTCGGATAGAAGTTTGACAATAAACGCTATGTGCGATAGAGCAAGCATTGCAAAACGCACGATAAAAGGTCTTGTTGGCGAAAGATATGCATTCTTTGATGAGAGTTTGAGTAAGGCGATATTGGAAGACAAGCAAATTGAAGATGAAATGAAACAGGCTCTTGAAGAACATCAATTTGAAATGTACTTGCAACCAAAAATTAGTATGGCAACAATGAAACCTTGTGGTTCAGAGGCATTAATCCGTTGGAATCACCCTAAAAAAGGTCTGATTCCACCATACAAATTTATTCCACTTTTTGAAAGAAATGGATTTGTTGTTGAGATTGACAAATACATTTGGGAAGAAGCTTGCAAAACTATTAGAAAATGGCTAGATGAAGGCAAAGAGCCTCTACCTATTTCTGTGAATTTGTCAAGAATTCACTTCAAATATGATGATTTAGTAGATGTAATTCAAGGTTTGGTTCAAAAATATAATGTTCCTCAAAAATATTTTGAATTAGAACTTACAGAAAGTGCTTTCTTGGATAACGAAGGTGCAGTAAACTCAACATTAATCAGATTGCAACAACTAGGCTTTACTATTGCAATGGACGATTTTGGCGTAGGCTATTCTTCATTAAATATGTTAAGAAAACTTCCTGTAAATGTATTGAAACTTGATAGAGGATTTATTAACGAGGCAACTTGCACAGAAAGAGGCTTTATCGTTCTAAATCACGTAATTCACATGGCTAAAGATTTAAAAGCAACGGTTGTTTGCGAAGGTATTGAAACCGAAGAACAAGCAGAAACTTTGAAAAATGCTGGTTGCGATATTGCACAAGGGTTCTTGTATGCTAAGCCAATGCCTGTAAAAGATTACGAGGACTATGTTTACAATCACAAAGGTGCTTATAGTAAATAATGAATTTTGATGAATATTATTTAAATCAAAATCTTATATTTTTGAGAAAATCCATACCTGACATAGAAAATCGAATGAAAGATGTCGTTATTAAAAATGATTTTCGTATTGGTAGTGCACATACAGGTTATCCGATTTTGTTCCGTAATGATGTAGCCCTAAACGATCAATATGACCCCGTTGAGGAGTGTGTTAATGTTTTTGAGTCTGTCCCTCAGTCAAAATATAATTTGTATATAATTTGCGGACTTGAAATGGGACACTTGCTGAATTTCTTCAATAATAATTCTAAAGCTCATATCATTTTATTTGAAAACGACTTAGAATTGATGAAATATACTTTGTCAAAAGTCAGCATGATAAAAATTTTGGGCAATCCAAATATATATATGGTTTCAAATTATAATGAACTTGCCAACATAATGAAACATATAAAAACTTTGGATATTATCAATAGCACTTATGTCGTTTCAAACAAATTCTACTCAAAAGCCTACGGTAATGTTATGGCTATCCTTCAAGAGTCTTATTTATAATACCAATTTTATATAAGTAGTGCGCAATAAAATCAATTGATTTTATTGCGCACTACTTATTTTTTACATAAAAAAAAGCCACCTAATCGGCGGCTACTAGACTTGGGGAGGAGGTAAGTAAACCTTTCGGTTTTCTTATGCCTTTTATATCGCACGTCAAAAAAATATCTTTAGAGCATTTTTAAATTTATCCTCCATTTGGTTTATGTTAAAATTTTTATATGGATAAAATAGTTAGCAAAATTACATCAGGTTTGAAGGGCGAAATCGTTATCCCTTCTGATAAATCAATCTCTCATAGAGCAATTATGTTCTCATCTTTAGCAAAAGGTGAAACAAAAATTTCTAATTTTTCTCGTGGCGCAGATTGTCATTCAACATTAAAAGTTTTTTCTCAACTAGGAATTGAGCATGAATTTTTATCAGAGCAAGAATTAATTCTTATATCTGATGGAAAACTTAAAGCACCGACAAAAGATTTAAACTGCGGAAACTCAGGCACAACAATGCGTTTAGTATCTGGAATTTTAGCAGGACAAAATTTTGATTCAGTTTTGTTTGGCGATGAAAGTCTCTCTAAAAGACCTATGAAACGTGTTATTGAACCGCTGTCATTAATGGGAGCTAAAATTGATTCTAATAAGTTTAAAGCGCCATTAAAAATTTATGGACAAAATTTGCATGGCATTGAATATAATTCGCAACTAGCATCTGCACAGGTTAAATCTTGCGTGCTACTTGCAGGTTTGCATGCTGATGAAGAAACTATTTTTATTGAACCTTATGTGTCACGAGATCATACAGAACGCATGCTTAAATATCTAGGCGCAGATATTCAATGCGACGGGGCAAAAACAACAATAAAACGCTCTAGATTAATGGCTCATGATATTTCAATTTGTGGGGATATTTCATCTGCAACCTTCTTTATTGTAGCAGGGTTGATTGTTCCAAATTCTGATTTTGTAATTAAAAATGTTGGTCTAAATCCTACACGTACAGGCATTTTAGACGTAGTTAAAATGATGGGCGGAGATGTCGAAATTCTTGATAAAAAACTAGTTTCAAATGAAGAAGTTGGTGATTTAAGAGTAAGAACTTCAGAATTGCATGCTTGCGAAATTTCAGGTAGTTTAATTCCACGCTTAATCGATGAATTACCTGTAATTGCGGTACTTGCAACTCAAGCTGAAGGTACGACAATAATAAAAGACGCACAGGATTTAAGAAATAAAGAATCCGATAGAATTACTGCGGTTGTAAAAGAATTACGCAAATTTGGAGCAGATATTGATGAAACTCCAGACGGATTTATTATTAATGGCAAAACAACTTTAAAAGGTGATTGTGAAGTTGATACATATCATGACCATAGATTAGCAATGAGTATGTATATTGCAGGCTTAATTTCAGAAAACCCTGTAAAAATCAATGAATTTCAATGGGTAGATATCTCATTCCCAGAATTTGAAAGCCTTGTAAATACACTTATAAAATAACAAAAAAGCCACTCAATTGAGTGGCTTTTTAAATGGTACTCCCAGGCGAATTCGAATCGCCGTCGCCTCCGTGAAAGGGAAGTGTCCTAGGCCTCTAGACGATGGGAGCCTAACTGACTGTATTAATAATATAAACTAAGAAAAAAAATTTGTCAACAGTTTTGTTTAAAAAATTAAATTACTTGAAACTTTTTTATATTTCAGCTAAGATAAAATAAGGAAATTAAGAGGAAACAAAATATGTTCGAACGTTTTACAGAAAAGGCAATAAAAGTTATAATGCTTGCTCAAGAAGAAGCAAGACGTTTAGGTCATAACTTTGTTGGTACAGAACAAGTTTTACTTGGACTTATCGGTGAAGGTACAGGCGTTGCCGCAAAAACATTAAAATCTATGGGCGTAAATCTTAAAGATGCACGTGCTGAGGTTGAAAAAATTATTGGTAGAGGTACAGGTTTTGTAGCTGTTGAAATTCCTTTCACTCCTAGAGCAAAAAGAGTTTTAGAATTGTCATGGGATGAAGCTAGACAACTTGGACACAACTATATTGGTACTGAACACTTGCTTTTAGGTTTAATCCGTGAAAGCGAAGGCGTTGCAGCTCGAGTATTAGAAAATTTAGGCGTTGACTTGAATAAAATTAGAAGCAATGTTGTTAAAATTCTTGGTGAATCTAAACCTCAAACTGTTTCATCAGGTGCTTCTTCAAGCTCTACATCTTCAACAACAAAGGCTAAAACTCCAAGTCTAGATGAATTTGGTACAGATTTAACTCTTGCCGCATCAGAACTTAGACTAGACCCTGTTATTGGTCGTGAAAAGGAAATTGAACGTGTAATTCAAATTCTTGCACGTCGTACAAAAAACAACCCTGTTCTTTTAGGTGAACCTGGTGTTGGTAAAACAGCTGTTGTTGAAGGTTTAGCTTTACGTATCGTAAATTCAGAAGTTCCAGATATTTTAGATGGCAAAAAAGTTATCCAATTAGACATGGGTCTTTTAATCGCTGGTACAAAATATCGTGGTGAATTTGAAGAACGTTTAAAGAAAATTATGGACGAAATTCGTCAAGCTGGAAATATCATTCTAGTTATTGATGAAATGCATACTTTAATTGGTGCTGGTGCTGCTGAAGGTGCAATTGACGCAGCAAATATTTTGAAACCAGCATTATCAAGAGGCGAAATCCAAGTTATTGGTGCTACAACTCTTGATGAATACAGAAAACACATTGAAAAAGATACAGCATTAGAAAGAAGATTTCAATCAGTTTTGATTGAAGAACCTTCAATTGACGATTCTATTGAAATTATTCGTGGTATTAAACCAAAATATGAAGAACACCACAGATTAATTATTTCTGATGATGCAATCGTTTCTTCTGTTAAATTATCAAGTAAATATATTACAGACAGATTCTTGCCGGATAAAGCAATCGACGTTTTAGATGAAGCTTGTTCAAAAGTTCGTTTAAAGGTTAGCTCTTTATCACCAGAAGGTAAAGAATTGGATAAAGAACTTAGATGCATTATCAAGGAAAAAGAAGAAGCAATTAGAAATCAAGAGTTCGAAAAAGCCTCTCAACTTCGTGATGATGAAGCTAATATGAAAGAAAAAATTAGAGAAGTTTCTGAAAAATGGCGTAACGAACACGATGCGAACAAACCAGTTGTTACAGAAGAAAATGTAGCAGAGGTTATTGGCATGATGACAGGTGTTCCTGTTACTAAGTTGACAGAAAGCGAAAGCGATAGATTGTTGAACTTGGAAAAAGTTCTTCATGAACGTGTAATCGGTCAAAATGATGCAATTGTTGCTATCTCAAAAGCAATCAGACGTGCAAGAGTTGGTTTGAAATCACCAAATAGACCTATTGGTAGTTTTATCTTCTGTGGTCCAACCGGTGTTGGTAAAACAGAACTTGCAAAAGCCTTGTCAGAAGCTGTATTTGGTTCTGAAGATAACATGGTTAGAGTCGATATGTCTGAATTTATGGAAAAACACTCTACATCTAAATTAATCGGTTCACCTCCAGGATATGTAGGTTACGATGATGGTGGTAGCTTAACTGAAACAATCAGAAAGAAACCATATTCAGTAATTCTTTTTGATGAAATTGAAAAAGCTCACCCAGATGTATTTAATATCATGTTACAAATCTTAGATGATGGTCGTTTGACAGATTCTAAAGGTAGACATGTAAACTTTAAAAATACAATTATCATCATGACATCTAACGTAGGTGCAAGCATGATTGCAACTCAATCTAAACTTGGTTTCGTTACAGCAGATGATGAAAAGAAAGATAAATACGAAAAATTAAAAGATACTGTAAATGAAGAAATGAAGAAAGCCTTTAGACCTGAATTTATTAACCGTATTGATGACATTATCGTATTTGCTCACTTGAGTAAGGAAGAAATCAGACAAATTGTTGATTTGATGATGAAAGACTTATTCAAACGTCTAGACGAACGTGGATTAACTATGGAAGTTACTGATGATGTTAAAGACTTCTTAGCAACTGACGGTTACAATGAAGCTTATGGTGCAAGACCATTGAGAAGATTAATTCAACGTAAAGTTGAAGATACTTTAGCAGAAGAAATCTTATCTGGTAAGTACCACGAAGGCGATACAATCGTTCTAGATATGAAAGACGGTAAAATGTTCTTCTCTAAGAAAGGTGACGAACCTAAAGCTGAAAAAACAGAAGAAAAAGCAGCAGTAACAGAAGAATAATTTAATAGATAAAATAAAGGGGGGGGACATTTTAAAATGTCCGCCGCCTTATTATATATAATATTAAGAGATAATAAGAATTTAAAAAAGTCATGGTTTGCGCAAAGTTTTATGTGCTATAAAGAATAGTAGGGTATTTTACAATCATACTTGGGGATATAAATATGAAAAAGGTTATTATTATAACACTATCAATTGCGATAGTAGCAGTATTAGCAAGATTTTTGACTTACCAATTTCAAGGTTTTCAAGCTGCAAAAAGAATGAAAATGGCAGGTGCGCCTGGAGTTACAATACAAGCTGTTGAAACTCGTGATGTTACCAAAAAATTTGAAGCCCCTGGCAGAATTCAGTCTGTTTCAAGGATTGACATTGTCGCAAGGGTAAGTGGATATTTAACAAAATCTTACTTTAAAGAAGGTGATGTAGTTAAAAAAGGTCAAATTTTGTTTGAAATTGAACCTCAAGAATATCAATTGGCTGCAAATAAAGCAAAAGCCAATTTAGATAATGCTCAAGCACAATTGATTTATTATGAAAAGCAATTGACTCGTGCAAAAGAACTTGTAAAACAAGACTACATTGCAAAGGCTAAGTATGATGAAGTTTTAGCGCAAAGAGATTCATATAAAGCGCAAGTTTCTATGTATAGAAGCGCATATCAAGATGCTTTAAGAAATTTATCTTATACAAGAGTTAAAGCTCCTGTAGATGGTCAAGTTGGTATGATTAAAGTTACTGTAGGTAACTATGTAACAGCTCAAAGCGGTGCGTTGACAACATTAAATAGTGTAGACCCAATTTATGTAACATTCCCACTTGACGCTAAAAATTATACAGAATTGTTGAGAATTGATAAAACATCAGCAGTAAATCGTAATGTTGATTTGTACTTCTCAACAGGTTCAAAATATGAATTTAGCGGTATTCAAAACTTCCATGACAATAATGTAGATCCTACAACAGGTTCTATTTTGATGCGTGCAACCTTCCCTAATCCAAAAGGATTGTTAATTAATGGTAACTATGCAACAGTTTACATTTATTCAAAAGAAAAAGAAAATGTTCCTGTAGTTCCTCAAATTGCTGTTTTAGAAAATCCACAATACAAATATGTATATAAAATTGATGAAAAAGGACTTCCTCAAATTCAAAAAATTGAAACCTTCGGTCAAGATGGCAAGGATTGGGTGGTTAAATCAGGTTTAAAAGCAGGTGATAGAGTTATTGTTTTAGGTATTCAAGGCGTAATTCCTTCAAGACCTGTTAGAGAATTAACTCAAGAGGAAATTAAGGCAATTGATGCATCTGCAAATGCAAAAAAGGAAAGTGATTCTAAAAAATAATTAGGTAATATAAAATGGCAGAATATAACGAAAAAGATATTAACTTATTCATTAGACGACCAAAATTTGCGATTGTAATTTCACTTGCAATCGTTTTGGCGGGCTTGATTATGATGTGTGGCTTGCCTCTAGAAGATTATCCGTCAATCACGCCACCTCAAGTTGTAGTAAGTGCAACATATACAGGTGCAAGTGCTGATGTAGTAAGGGATACTATCGCAGCTCCAATTGAAGCTCAATTAAATGGTGTTGAAGATATGATTTATATGACTTCAACGTCTCAAAATGGTTCTTATGAATTGAGTGTATACTTTGAAGTAGGTACAGACCCTGATATGGCGGTAATTAACGTAAACAACCGTCTACAACTTGTTACTCCACGTTTACCAAGTGAAGTTAGAAACTATGGTTTAACTGTACGTAAGAGAACAGGTGGTCCTGGTATTTTGATGATTGCTGTAAACTCACCTACAAATGCGTTTGATACTTTATATATTACAAATTATGCATCTATTTATATTAAAGATGAATTAGCTCGTATTAAGGGTGTTTCAAGCGTTAATGTTTATGGGGCTGCTGAATATTCAATGCGTATATGGTTAGATCCTGTAAAAATGGCTAACTACAAGATTTCAGCAACAGAAGTTAAAAATGCGATTATGGCTCAAAATACACAGGTTGCAGTAGGGGACTTGGGTGCAGAACCATTAAAAGATGCTCATGACGTTAAATTTACTTTACGAACAAAAGGCCGTTTAACTTCGGCTAGTGAATTTGAAAACATTGTTGTTTATTCAAATTCAGATGGTTCAAATGTAAAATTAAAAGATATTGCAAGAGTTGAATTAGGTGCGGAATCTTATTGGGGCGACTCATTTATTGGTGGTAAGCGTTCTTCGCTTATCGTAATTAGACAGTTACCTGAAGCGAACTCAATTGATTTGGCTAAAAAATGTGCTAAACGTATGGAAGAATTGAGTAAAGGCTTTCCTAAAGGTTTAGAATATCATATTGAACATGACGAAACAGAATTCGTACAAGAATCTATTAAAGAGGTAGAAAATGCAATTGGTTTGGCTATTTTGCTTGTAGCTTTGGTTACATATTTCTTCTTAGGTTCAAAACGTGCTGCATTCATTCCATTGTGTGCGATTCCGGTTTCATTAATTGGTGTATTTATATTCGTAGCGATGCTAGGATTTTCTATTAACCTGTTAATGCTATTTGGTTTGGTACTTGCCGTAGGTCTGGTAGTAGACGATGCGATTGTAGTACTTGAAAACGCACAAAGACACATTCAAGCAGGTAAAAATCCTCGAGAGGCCACAATTATTACAATGTATGAGGTTACAAGCCCTGTAATTGCAACATCATTGGTATTGATGGCGGTATTTGTTCCTGTATGCTTTATGCCAGGTGTAAATGGTAGAATGTATCAACAATTTGCCGTTTGTATTGCCTGCTCAATGGGCTTGTCAACATTAGTTGCGTTATCGTTAGCGCCAGCATTGTGTTCTACAATTTTGAAAGAACATGATGATGAAAAAGTTCCAGAAGTTATTAAAAAATTTGATAATTGGTTTAATAGTATTCGTGATACATACTTGAAATGTGCTCATTACTTCGTAGAATCACCAAAAAGAACAATGATTACCTTAGGTGCTCTTACTTTAATGGCAATTATCATGGGTAATGTTATTCCAACAGGTTTTATTCCAACGGAAGATAAAGGTGCCGTAATGGTTCAAGTACAATTGCCAGACGGTGTTTCAACAGTTAGAACAAAACAAATTGCCGTTCAAATTGAAGATAAAATTAAGGTTATGGACGGGGTTCGTCAAACAATTAACATCATTGGTTTTTCTGGGGAAAATACAGCGTTTATCGTTGTACAATTGAAGCCTTGGAGTCAACGTCATAAACCATCTCAACAAATGGACGCAATTATTGGAAAAATTAGAGCACAATTCTCTAATTATCCAGCTGCAAGAGTTGTAGCATTCTCTCCAACTCCAATTCCTGGTATGGGTAACTTCGGCGGTTTTGAATATCAGTTGCTTGACAAAGGTGATAGAAGCCCTCAAGAATTGTACGATCAAGCTCAAAAGTTGATTGCAGCAGCAAATTCAAATAAAAACTTAACATCAGTATTTACAACATATACAGCTACATTGCCACAAATTATCGTCAAGGTTGACGAGGAACAAGCAATGGCTCAAAAGGTTTCTATTAGTGAACTTTATACAACAATGTCAGCTATTTATGGTCAAACTTATGTAAATGACTTTAACAAATTTGGTCGTGTATATCGTGTAATGTTACAAGCTGATGCTGATTTTCGTTCAAAGGAAGCGGATTTGAAACGATTATTTATTAAAAATACAGAAGGTAAAATGGTTCCACTATCTTCAATGGTAAAATTTGAACCGATTGTAGGACCTTATAGTTTAACAAGATTTAATATGTACAATGCTGTTACTATAAATGGTAATGGTGCAGGAAGTGTTTCTTCTGGTCAAGCAATGAAGGAAATGGCAAAGGTTTCAAATGAAGTTTTACCACGAGATATGGGCTTTGCATGGTCAGGTAGCTCGTTGCAAGAACAAGAATCAACAGGTCAAATCGTTGTAATTTTGATTTTGTCATTAACATTCGTATATTTGTTCTTGGTTGCACTTTATGAAAGTTGGACTCTGCCAATTGCCGTAATGTTGATTGCTCCAGTTTCCTTGATAGGTGCATTATTTGCTCAATATGTTGCGGGATATTCTTTAGACTTGTACTGTCAAATCGGTTTGATTATGTTAATTGGTTTAAGTACAAAGCAAGCTATTTTGATTATTGAGTTCGCAAAAGATGCTTATGATAGGAACGGTGGAGATGAAGTTGCAGCGGCAATGGAAGCGGCTAAATTGAGATTTAGAGCCGTAATGATGACAAACATTGCGTTTATCTTGGGCGTATTACCATTGGTATTTGCATTTGGTGCTGGTGCTGTAAGTCGTCACTCAGTTGGTATGACAGTATTTGGCGGAATGATGGCAGTAGCATTTATGGGTACCTTGTTAGTTCCAGGCTTCTTTGTATGTATTCAAAGAATGAAAAAAAGCTCTCATAATGCTTTAAAAGACGATTCTAAAATGAAAAAGGTATTAGATGATATAAAATCTTTCTTACATGAAGGACTAGAAAAAATAAAAAACGTAGGTAAATAGAATGTATAAAAAGTTATTTTCATTAATTTTAATATGTTTATTGACTACAGCAAACCTTGCAGTTGCTGGTGAAGTTTCTGCTGTTGATAAAAAACAAGCAAAAACAGATGAATTAAATTCAATAGGTAATAAAATTATTACATCAGAATATCCTGATGCGGATAAGATTTCACCTCAAATTGAAGATATTAAAAAGGTTAATGATACGAAAGTGATTGAAGGCTCTGTTGAAAAAACAATTGATATCACTTTGGAAGATTGTATAAAATTTGCTTTAGGCAATAACCCTAAAATTCGTGCTGCAATTGAAGAAATTTCAGCATCTGATGCAAGAATAAAACAATCTTGGTCAAACTATTTTCCTAACTTAAATTGGACAACAAATGGTGCTAAAACTAGAAACTTATTATTTTCAGATGCAATCGGTGCTAGAGATGCAACATATACTTTGTATTACTTGGGTCAAATTTCAGTAAGCCAAATGATTTATGACTTTGGTGTTACACAAAACCAAGTTACAATTAAAAAATTAGCCTATAAATCGGCTCAAGAAACTTTGACAAGCGTTGTAAATGAGGTTATTAAACAAACCAAAGATGCATACTATTCATTGTTATTGGCTTATGACGATAAAAAAGTTAAAGAGGATAATGTTCAAAAATTTGAATTATTTTATAATCAAGCAAGAGCTTACTATGAAATAGGCACAAATCCAAAAGTAGACGTTACTATTGCAGAAGTAAACTTAAGCAATGCTAAGTTACAATTAATTCAAGCAGACAATCAAATTAATGTAGCTATGGCAAACTTAAATAATGTCATGGGGCTACCTTATATGACAAAGTTTAATGTTCAAGAAAGATTGAAATATGCGGATTGTGATATTACATTAGAAGATGCAATGAGTATTGCTGATGAATCAAGACCCGACTTGAAGGTTGCAAAATTACAAGTTGAACAAGCTCGTCAACAATTAAAATTGATGAAAAAACAATATTTACCTAAGATTACTGCTCAAGGGAATTATGCAATTGGTGGTTCTCAACCAACAAAATCTTATGGTTATTCATTTGGTGGATATTTAGATTTCCCAACTGTCAATGGTATGTTGATTAACCAACAAATTAAAGAAGCTAAAGCTAATTATTCTAAACAAATGGCAAATGCGACAAGTACAGAAAATGATATTCGTCTAGAAATTCAAAAGGCATATTTAACACTTGTAGAGAAGAAAAATCAAATTCCTGTGGCATTTTTAGGTATGAAACAAGCAAAAGAAAACTACGACATTTCATTCGGACGTTATAAAGTTGGTGAAGCAAGCCCAACAGAAATGAAAGATGCGCAAGTTTCTTACTTGAATTCTCAAATTTCATACTACAATGCACTATACCAATTTAATTCTGCAAAAGCAGGTTTAGAAAAAGCAATTGGTAAGAACATTATGTTTGGTGAAGAGGTTGTTGATTTAACTCCATAAATGCTGTATCAACAATTTCTTTAATATTAAATTTAGGTGCATCTTGTTTTTCACTTGTTAAGTGAATTAAATATTCAATGTTTCCGCAAGGGCCTTTTATTGCAGAATGAGTAAGATTTAAAACTGTGTAATCTAGACCTTTAGCGCACTCAATAACGCTTTCTATTACGCTGTAATGAGTATTTCTATTTCTAATTACGCCACCCTTCTCAACAAGCTCTTTACCTGCTTCAAATTGAGGTTTAATTAAACAAATTAATTCTTGTTTGTCGGCTAAAAGTGTTTTGAAATTAGGTAAAACCTTTTCTAATGAAATAAATGAAACATCACAAACTAACAAGTCGGCAATAGGCTCGTTTTCAGCATAAATATCTTCTCTTGAGCAAATTTTAAGATTTGTTTTTTCAATGGGTTTAACATGTTCGTTGCTTCTGATTTTCCAATCAAGTTGCCCATAGCCAACATCAACCGCATAAACAAACCTTGCCCCATTTTGAAGTAAACAATCTGTAAATCCGCCTGTTGAAGCTCCCGCATCAAGACAAATTCTATCTTTAATTACTACGTCAAATGTTTTTAATGCTTTTTCTAACTTAAATCCGCCTCTAGAAACATAAGGCATTGATTTTATACGGATATCATATTCTTTTTGAGTGTTTATTTGATATCCAGCTTTTGTAATTCTTTCATCGTTTATTAGTACATCGCCCGCCAAAATTGAGGCTGCGGCTTTACTTTTATTTTCAAAGTAACCTAAATCTACAAGGTATTTGTCTAATCTTTCCTTTTTCAAATTTTGAAAACCTTTTCTGCATTTATAGTAGTAACATTTGTAACATTTCTTAATGATATTTCTTTTAAATCAGCAATTTCTTGTGCTATGTATGGAATGTATTTAGGTTCGTTTGTTTTACCTCTAAACGGAACAGGTGCAAGGTATGGAGCATCTGTTTCAAGCATTAGATGTTCAAGTGGAATTTCTTTTGCGACATCTTTCATTTTTTTTGCATTTTTGAAGGTTACAACACCACCTAAAGATAAATACCAGCCTTGCTTTATACATTCTTTTGCAAATTCAACACTACCAGAGAAACAGTGTAAAACGACATCTGAGCCTTTGTTATATTCTTTTAAAATGTCAAAAGTGTCCTTGTGAGCCTCTCTGTCGTGAACATCAATTGGTAAATTCAATTCGTTTGCAAGTTGAATTTGTTTTATAAAAATTTCTTTTTGAAGTTCTACGTATGTTGTATCCCAATAGTAATCTAAGCCAATTTCACCTATTGCAACGACTTTTGAGTTATTTTTTGCTAATTCTTTGATTTTTCCGTATGTTTTTTTATTCCAAGTTTTAGCTTCTTCTGGAAAAACACCTAACATGCAAAAAATATTTTCGTACCGATTGCAAATTTCAATTTTGCTTTCAAAATCTTGTTCGTTTACCGCTGGGATAATTATTTTTTTTACACCAACATCGTTTGCAGATTTGATAATTTCGTCAAGCGAAATATCATCAATCATATCAATATGAGAATGTGTATCAATAAAATAATTTTCCATAAAACGATTATAACATGACTTCATATTAATGCTAAAATATTTATATGGCACAAACTTTTGAGGAAGCACTATCACAAATTAAAAGTCAGATGGATATTGTTGATATCGTATCTGAAGAAGTAGTTTTGAAGAAAAAAGGCTCAAATTATTGGGGCTTGTGTCCTTTTCATGGTGAAAAAACACCATCATTTTCAGTTAATGCTGAACGAGGATTTTTTAAATGTTTTGGTTGTGGTGTTGGTGGTGACGCTATTACATTCTTGATGAAAATTCATAATTGGGATTATATGCAAACCATCAAGTACTTGGCAGAGCGTTATAATGTTGAATTACCTGAATATAATGGAGATGGTGGCAAACACAAGGAAGAACGTACCTTGATGACAGAGGCTTGTAAAAAGGCAGTCGAATTTTATCAAGATATTTTGCTAAGCTCGCCTTCTGACAATATTGCCGTAAAGTACTTGAATAAACGTGATATTACACCTGCAATTATTTCAAAATTTTCTTTAGGCTTATCATTAAAAGAACCTAATATGCTTTACAACAATTTGAAACGAGATTATGATGATTCAATTTTAGAAAAAGCTGGTTTAATCTTAAAATCTAATCAAGGTCGTTATGTAGATAGATTTAGAAACAGGATTATTATTCCAATTCAAAACGAACAAGGTGAATACATTGCCTTTGGTGCAAGAGCAATTGAAGAAGGTCAAAATCCAAAATACTTAAACTCATCAGACTCTCCAATTTATAACAAAAGCAGAATTTTATACGGTTTATATACTGCCAAAGAAGCTATTAAGCAAGAAGATTCCGTTGTAATTATGGAGGGGTATTTTGATGTAATTTCTGCCCAAGCTCACGGGATTCATAACGCAATTGCTTCTTGTGGAACTTCAATGACGCTTGAGCACGTTAAAATGCTTTCAAAATATACAAGAAGCAGAAGAATATATCTTTCATTTGATACAGATTTAGCAGGGCAAAATGCAACAAAACGTGGTGGAGAATTGATTAAATCTGCATTTAGCGGTTTGGGTAACATAAAACAATTTGATGAATCTCATATTTCTACAAATGACGACAAATACGCGTGCGAAATTAGAGTTGTTTCACCACCAGAAGGCAAAGATCCTGATGAATTTATTAGAAGCTCTGGAGCTGAGGCGTTTAAATCTTACATTGAACACGCTCCGTTACTACTAGATTTTGAACTAAATCAATTACTAAAAAAGAAAAATGAAGTTACAACGCCACAAGAAAAATCAGAATTGGTTAAAGAAATTTTGCCTGTTTTGAATGATGTTCAAAATCCAATTATTCAATCAGAATATGTCAAAATTGTTGCAACAGCGTTATCTTTAGATGACAAGGCTTTACAACAAGACGTAAAAAAAGCAAGCCGTACAGATTTTATTGTTCCAGAGGTTTCATCTGTTAATGTAACAAAATCTTCACCAATTGAAGAAATTGCGCAAAAAAATTTATTGAGTTTATTTTTAGTAAATGTAAGTCCGTATTCTACGGACATGATTTCTGGAAGAATAAAAAGTGTAAATTTTACAAATAAAACGTTAATAATTGTAAAAGATACAATTGACAAATTAATCAATACCGTAAATAATGTTAGTGACTTAACGAATAAATTATACATAGAGTTCTCTCAAAATCAAGAAATTAAATCCCTAATCACAGATTTGATTTGTATTTCGGAAACATTTAACAATCTAAAGGAAGCTGAATTTGATGCAATTATAAGGGAAAACATAGAAACTTTAGAAAAATGTAGGTTAAATGAAGAACACTTGCAAATGAAAAAATTATATCAGGAAGCGAATGATGATGAAACTGAGTCGCTAAAGGTACAGATGCAACTCAGAGATAAAATAAAAAAATTAAGAACTGGAGATAATTAATGACAAAGAAAAGACAATCAAGTTCAATTGTTAACATTATGGAAGAAGAAAATTTAGATATTTTAGATATCGAATCAGAAAAAGATGTCGATGATGCTGGTGACGAATCTTATATGAACGTAGACATCAGTACAGACAATATCGAAGATATAGTTTCAGCGGGAAAAATTGAGTCAAAATCACCTTATGAAGATGTATATTTGATGGATTCTCAAGAAGAAAAAGCTGATGATTTAGAAGTACCAAAAGGTGTTGCTGTTGATGATCCAGTACGTTTGTATTTAAGAGAAATTGGACGTATTAAATTATTATCTGCAAATGAAGAAATCGAGCTTGCAAGAGCGATTATTCAAGGTGGCACTCCGGGAGCTATTGCAAAAAGAAAATTAGTTCAAGCAAACTTACGTTTGGTTGTAAGTATTGCAAAAAAATATGTTGGTCGTGGCATGTTGTTCTTAGACCTAATTCAAGAAGGTAACTTGGGTTTAATCAGAGCTGCTGAAAAATTCGACCACGAAAGAGGTTTCAAATTCTCAACTTATGCTACTTGGTGGATTAGACAAGCTATTACTCGTGCTATTGCAGACCAAGCAAGAACAATCCGTATTCCAGTTCACATGGTTGAAACAATTAATAAATTGAAAAAGGTTACAAGAAGACTTGCTCAAGAGTTTTCTCGTAAACCAACTGAAGAAGAATTGGCAATGGAAATGAATGTTTCTATTTCAAAACTTAGAGAAATCATTAAAATTGCACAAGAACCATTATCATTGGAAACTCCAATTGGTAAAGAAGAAGATTCTCGTTTAGGTGACTTTATTGAAGATAAAGAAGCTGACGCTCCAATTAAAACAGTTGCATCAGACTTGTTAAGAGAAGACTTAGCTGAGGTTTTATGCACATTGTCACCAAGAGAAAGAGATGTACTTAGATTACGTTTCGGTATGGACGACGGTCGCCAAAGAACTTTGGAAGAAGTAGGACAATTGTTTGGTGTAACTCGTGAACGTATCAGACAAATTGAAGCGAAAGCGCTTAGAAAATTAAGACATCCAAACAGAAGCAAACGCTTAAGAGAATATGTTGAAAGTTAAAAAAAGATTGAAAAAGGTATATTTTAAAATATGCCTTTTTTCTTGACTATAAGCATATTAAAGAGTAAACTTTAAATAATGAACAACAAAAATATTCAAAGAAATCAAATATTAATACTTTTAGCACTTTTGGTTATAATTTCTGTTGCAAATTATGTTAATTATTATGGTCCAAAGCGTGTAAAAGTTATGGAAGATTTTTCTACTCTTACAGATGACGAAAAACAATATTATATTGAGCATCACAAATTTGTAAAAATCTCTGACGATGCAACATTTGACGAAAATGGTCGCTTAATTGCTGAAAATCTGTCAAAAGATAGTATCACAAGCAAACAAAATTATTTGACTCACGCAGTAACTCAAGATGGCAAAATTGCACGTTGGAATAAAAAAACAATAAAATATTCTTATGATGATCCAACAAAAATCTACACTCAAGCAATTACGAATGCAGTTGAAACTTATAATGAACTCTTTGGTGGGTTGTTTAAGTTTCAATACACTAATAATAAAGACAAGGCTGACGTGAATATTATTGTAAAACCTTCTTTTGATGAAGACGAAAAATCAAACGAAGCCTTTATGTTGGGCTTAACTAATACATACTTAAATGAAAATAATAATAACATTGAAAAAGCAAAAATTACTTTGATATATAAACACCCAATTGATAAAAATAAAATAATTCCAAGTGAAGATATGTACAAAGTTATTTTGCATGAATTAGGTCATGCAGTTGGTATTTCCGGACATAGCGATAACGAGAATGATATTATGTATCCAGCTTTGGCAAAAGCTGATGAAAAATTATCTCAAAGAGATAGAATTACTATAAAATTATTGTATTCAAATAACACTAAAATCTTGAATAGACAGTTGAAAGATGCAAAACGTATAAAAATTGATGAAGCAAAAAAATATGCTAAAGTTGCTAATGGTTCAAACGAAACAAAAGCACTTGTAAACCTTGCTCAAACATATTTTGAAAACGGTCAAAAAGATAAAGCCTTAGCTATGTATAAAAAAGCAATTGAAAAAGACGCAAACAATTACATAATATATAAATCTATGGGTGAGTGTTACTATTTCTCTAAAAAATATGAACAAGCTTTGAAATTTTTGAAAAATGCTTATAGTCTTTCAAATGGTGCGCATGATACAGGCGAAATCTTAAATATGATAGGTGTAACTTATGCTAAAATGGAAGATTTTGAAAATGCGTACAAATATTTTAAGTTAGCTTTAAATAAAGATGAAGAAAATTATGAAATTCTTCAAAATTTGGTTGCATCTTGTTTAAAAACTAACAAAAGGAAAGATGCTCTGTTCTATATAAATAGCTATATTAAAAGAGGTCATTCAATAGACGGTGACAATTTTATGAAAAAAGCCTACGCATGGGCAAAATCATAAGAGGATAATTTAAATGTATGTCACCCTGAACTTGTTTCAGGGTCTCTGTTTTTCTGAGATTCTGAAATAAATTCAGAATGACATAGGGTTGAGTATTTAATAAACCTTTAAAAGAAAAAGACGATGCGGATTGCTTTCAGCAATCCGCATCTTCTACAAATATTCATCCAAACAAATTATAAAATACTAGCAATAAAGCCGGTAAGAATAACTTGAAGGAATTGAAGAGCGATTAGCGCAACAATTGGAGAGAAGTCGATTCCGCCGAAGGGTGGAATAATTCTTCTAAACAAGTCTAAGTAGATGTCAGTTGCTTCTCTAATAAACTTGATAGGTTGAGCGTCCCAATCAATTGTTGGTATCCAAGTTAAAAATATTCTAATAATGATTAAAATATAGTAAAAATAGAATAGGTTGTTAATCGCTTTTAAAATCATTTTTTATCCTCACTAATTTTATACTTGAGAATCCTTTGAAGTGTTAGCACATTCACAATGAGCTCTTTCTGCAGGGATAGATTCAATAACTCGGAACAACAAGTTTTTAACTTTTTCAATGTTTTCGTCAAATACTCTGCAAACTTCATGGTGAGAAACAGGTGGAACATCTCCAACAAGACCGCAGTCGTGGTCTGTAATTAAACAGATATTTAATGGGCACATATCCATTTCTCTAACAAGATAATTTTCAGGGAATGCTGTCATACCGATTGTATCCCAACCTTGAGCAGTGAAGAATTTAGATTCAGCAGTTGTAGAGAATCTAGGTCCGTTAATAACAACCATAGTACCAGTCTCGTGAACCTTGATGCCTAATTGTTTAGCTGTATCAATTGCAATTTTTCTTAATTCTGGGCAGTACATGTTAGCCGCAGATGGGTGGTGAACAACAGGACCTTCAAAAAATGTAGATTTTCTTCCGTCAGTCCAATCAACGAATTGATCACAAATAACGAAGTCACCAGGGTTGATATGCTTTTGTAAGCTACCAGATGCGCAAGGTGAGATAACTCTTTCACAACCAACGTGTTTCATAGCCCAAACGTTAGCTCTATAATTGATTAAGTGAGGTAAAATAGTGTGGTTTCTACCGTGTCTAGGCATGAAGGCAACTTTGTGTTCACCTATTTGACCAATCATTAAGTTGTCACTAGGCATACCGTAAGGAGTTTCTACTTTAACTTCTTCAACATTGTCTAAGAATTTGTAAAAGCCAGAACCACCGAATACACCAATAGTAGCTAATTTTTTTTGTTCCATTTTTTAAATTTCCTTTCTTTTAATATAAATTTTATTTTGATTAATTTTGTTTTACGCCGAAATAGCCGTTTGCGTTCAAGAAATCTAATTGTTTCTGTTTAGATGAACCATAACCAGTAGAGTCTTTATTTACTTGGATAGTTCCATCTCTGTATACGTAGAAATCAAATCTGTCAGGATCTGGGCAACTAGCAGGTGTTGTACCAGGTCCGAAAGCGTTCGGACAGTTAGGTCCTTTATCAAGACCATTTACGTCAACTTCAATAATTTTTACATCATCAGTCAAACCAGAACCTTTAGCTTGGTTTGTAAATTGCCAAAACGACTTATCTTGAGCAACAAAGGCTTTTGAACTAGATACAGTTGGAGTAGTTGCAACAGCACCAAGAGTTCTTTTTCTAAACTCGTTGTAGAATTTGTCATTGTCAACGGTACCGTCTTCGTTGTAATTATTCATAAGCCCAATAAGAGTAAGGTCTGATTCAGATATTGGAATATCAGGATAAACTAATTTGTCGTTAAGCATATCTGTAACTGTTTGAGTCAAATGGCTGTAGCATTTTTGGAATGCTGGTCTGTTAGTGTATGAAGTCATACCTCTTAAACCGCTAATAACCGCACCGGAAACAACAGCTACAATTATAAGTGCGATTAATATTTCTGCCAATGTGAATGCTTTAAATTTCATTTAAAAACTCCTTTGGGTTAATTATACCAAAAAGAATAAAACAATACAATAATGTAAAGAATGAGCGCAAAAAGGAAAATACAAAAAATTATGTCATTCTGAACTTGTTTCAGAATCTCATGTTCTAGAGACCCTGAACTAAATTCAGGGTGACATAGTGTTTTGTTTTTGTTTTCAGATGTTTTGTCATTCTGAACTTGTTTCAGAATCTCATGTTCTAGAGACCCTAAACTAAATTCAGGGTCTCTAGAAGGTTGAGTATTCAGTTTTCCGTCATACCGCACTTGTTACGGTATCTGATGAATTGTCCGAGTGTGTATTATGCGCCTTTTGTTATGCGGAAGCGTTCAATTCCTGCATGATATGTATAGCGTTATAACAGCACCGCCAGCGGAAACCGCTGGCGGTGCTGTTTATAATCATTAGTATCCAAAACAAGAATTGTTAGAACTATCTTTCGGAATTTTGTCGAATTTGTTCACTTTTTGAAATCTTAGGAATGAGCAGGCGATAGGGTCAATATCTGCGTCTGTATCTGCAGATACAAGAGGTGTAATTTTACCGCTGTTTGTAAGTTCAAATATGAATTTGTTTGGACGAGGGCAACTGCGTGAGTCGTAAGAGCAAGAGTCAGTATCGGCTCCGTCAAGGTATACCGTTATGTATGTCTTAGCATTTACTTTACCAGAAGTTTCATATTCGCTAAAGTGATCTTCTATTTCCCAATAGATACCGTCAGCAGTTTTTGCTGTGAAAACGTCAACTCCGTTTCTTTTTGTGCTAGCTTTACCATGAGATAATGGGTTAAGTCTAGTAATAAATGCTTCTGCAAATTTGTAACGACCGCCACCATTTAAGTTAAAGAAGCCAAGAGTGTTTCCAGGTATAGGGTTTGAGTTTATTTCAAAGGTGTAATCAGCTCCACGAGTAGGAGATGAGCTAGAGCTAGACGAACTGCTAGAGCTTGATGATGAACTAGAGCTAGACGAACTGCTAGAGCTTGATGATGAACTAGAAGATGAACTACTAGAGCTTGATGAGCTACAATGAGAATCATGTGATTTCCATTGAATCCTATTTGCGACAGAGCCAGAGCGAGAGTACCCTATTGAACAATCATCAGATACGCAGAATATTTGAGAATTGTTAGCAAAATCACAAAAAGCAACTTTATGATACCCTGAAGGACAAGTAATAAAGCAATGATTAGAATTGCTTGAGGACTTTCCCGGTTCTAGTTGCGTCGACGTCGACATACACGCAAAATCAAACCCAGAAGTGCAACGCATGCCTGCTTTATAACCAGCAGAAGACGTTGAAAGAGGGCATGTACATTTAAGATTACCTGTATTACTGCTACCTGTATTAAAATTAGTAGTAGTATCAGGACAGTTCTCATTCCCATTAATATCTACAATATAGCAAGTGCTAAGTGAGGTTACAGGTTTATAATTATTTATACCAAGAGATAAAGTCCTCATTAAATTAAAAGCAAACGGAGAATCACTTTCTGCGTTCAATTGAGCTAAAAAAATTGTTCCGTCTGAATTGTAGGCAACTTCCATTGGGTCTGTTGCATTTGGATACAATTCTTTGTCATAGTACATGTTTTGTATAATATCTTGTGTTGTTTTATATGCTTTTTTGAACATTACGATTTCAGGGTCTGGCTTTGCATTTTGTACCGCAAGAACTGATAATGTTGCGATTACTGCGATAATCCCTAAAACGATAAGTGCTTCTGACATTGTGAAGGCTTTTCTTATGTTCATACGTGTTCTCCTTATTATGTTTGTTTCTGTTGCTATTTTATCATGAATAATGCTCATTGTCATTCAGAACTTGTGTTCTACTTTATGTCATTCTGAACTTGTTTCAGAATCTCTTTTTCCTGAGACCCTGAACTAAATTCAGGGTGACATAGTATTTTGTTTTTGTTTTTAGATGTTTTGTCATTCTGAACTTGTTTCAGAATCTCTTTTTCATGAGCCCCTGAACTAAATTCAGGGTGACATAGTATTTTGTTTTTGTTTTCAGATGTTTTGTCATTCTGAACTTGTTTCAGAATCTCTAGAAATCATCCGATAAATCTCTATATGTTGGGTTAAGCCCTTTTATAAGATTGATTTTCCAGTCTCTATGCCATCGTTTTAGTTGTTTTTCTCTGTTTAGAGCGTCTTCAACAAACGGTGTGCTTTCAACATAGACTAGTTTATTTAATTTGTATTTTGAAGTAAAGCCTTCAATTGCTTTTGTTTTGTGTTCAATTACTCTTCTTTTTATGTCGTTAGTTATACCAATGTAAAAAGTCGAGTTGTTTTTGTTTGTAAGAATGTATATGTAATATTCCTTTTGCATATTTTTTCCATTGTCACCCTGAATTTATTTCAGGGTCTCTGTTTTTTTCGAGATTCTGAACCGAGTTCAGAATGACATAAGGTTTTGTGTTTTCCCATTGTCACCCTGAATTTATTTCAAGGTCTCCGTTTTTTGAGATTCTGAACCAAGTTCAGAATGACATAAAGTTTGGTGTTCTATTTTCTTGATTGCAAATATTTTTGAGCAACAGTGTCGTTTGCAGGAACTGTAACTTGACCGTTAGCACGTACTGTAAATGTGAACTGGTCTGGAGTTTTTACTTCTGTTGGTTTGTCTGGATTATAAGCCTTGTTAGGTTTTTTGTCACCATTGATATCAACCTTGATTGTTGCTGTTGAGTTTACGTTTCCAGCACTGAAGTTGTCAGTAACTGTCCAACTCATACCGTCAGAAGTATTAAATGTGCAAACCTTGTTGTTGCAAGATATATCTTTGCCAGAAGGTTGCATAATATGAGCGAACAAGTATGCAAATTTGTTTGCTGATGTATATTTTCCGCTGTCTCTTGTTGGTACGCTTCGGTCTGTTAATACAGCTGATGCAGGTGTAATTTTAACATTGCCAGAGGTTGTTGTTTCACCTGCAGAACCTATGTTTGGCAATACTGAATCACTGTGACCGCCACCTGTTGGTTTTAGGGTTTCGATGGTATTATTTCCTGTATTAACATTCAAAGTAGATGTATCTATTGGGTCTAATGGATCTAAGGTTAGTCTTGGAGGGTTTTTTTTGCAGTCTGTTGTATAAACAAATTCAGTTAGCCCATCACTATTTAAACGTGTTACAGGATTTCCATTTGCATCTAATTTAGAGCACATAAGTTGTTTTGGTACTGTTGGGTTAGGATCACCACCTGGAGTTCCATAAATTGTACAATCTACCCCATCACCAGTTATTGCTTGTGTAAGGTTAGGTGTAAATAATGCCATTTCTACCTGTCTTCTAGCTGCAAATAAGAGATGTCCTCTAAAACTTGCATCTGCTGATTGTAGTGGTGGATAAGCAACTGTGTCGTTTGCAATTTCAGCAACGGCTTCAAGGGTTGCTCTATGTGCTTTTTGCAACAATAGTTTATCCTTGTTTGGCTTTAATCCAGACAAAGAAACTAAGGTGATTACTGCGATTACACCAACAATCGCCATCATAATTAATGATTCTGATAACGTGAAGGCTTTGTGCGCACCGACTAATTCCCTGTTATTCTGCATAAAAACATTGTCACTCGGAACTCGTTTCAAAATATCTTCTTCTTGAGACTCTGAAATAAATTCAGGGTGACATAAAGAATTATTGCCTAACGTATTGTCATTCTGAACTTGGTTCAGAATCTCATGATTAAGAGACCTAGAAACTAGTTCAGGGTGACATAAAGAATCAACAAAATTATTGTTATTCATACCATTATCATGAACAATGGAAAAATCTTCTAAATCTTTATTCATATTCATAAGCACTCCTTTTATTCTTAAAAATTTATATTCCGCAATTATCCTACCATTATAACACATGTAGCCATGGACTTGCAATATTTTTACTTTTGTGTTAATATATTTTTACACATAGGGCATGGGTGTACTTAGTACATTTTTTATTAATTAACCATGACCGTACAATTTACCAACACACTAGGAAATTTTTATGATAAGAAAAACAGCAATACTCACTATTACAATAGTGCTAATGTTCTGTCAAAGTGTTCTAGCTTCAAACGTAAGTGAAAATGAAGTAAAAGCAACAATCGTAAAACACTCAATAGATTTAGGTATTGAACCAGCTCTAGCGTTAAGTATCGCTAAAACAGAATCTAAATTCAGACACAATGTAAGAAGCCCTTATGGCGCAGTAGGCGTTTTTCAACTTATGCCTTCTACTGCTCAAAGATTAGGAGTTAATCCATATTATCTTAGTGATAATATTAGGGGCGGTTTGATGTACTACAAAATGATGTACAAAATGTTTGGCTCTACTGAGCTTGCTCTTGCTGCATACAATGCAGGACCTGTAGCAGTAGCCAGACGAAAATCCGTTCCGGCTTCTAGCAGACAGTTCGTTAACTCAATCATGTCAGATTATCACTATTACAAGAAAAACCCTGACCAAGCAATAATTCAAGCAACAAGAAAAGCTCCTAAAGCTAATCACAAATTGCCAAAACCAAAAACTTCTATGAAGCCTGCAATTTCAACTTCTCCGGTTTCTATCAATGGCGGTAAAGATGCAGGGCTTGCTAAGCACACAACTAAAATGATTGACGTTTCTGCAACAAAAGCAGTTAAAGATTCTTTAATTTAACAAAAATTTACGTTACTTTTTATTTGGTTTAGGTTACAATTAACCTAAACTAAGCAAGAGGAATAAATGTATAACGAAACTAAAACGCACGAAATTACAGTAGATACGGTTATTTTAACTATCAAAAATAATGCTCTTCAAGCGCTGTTAATTAGACGTGATAGAGAACCTTTTAAAGATAAATGGGCTATTCCAGGTGGATATGTTCGCATGTCTGAAAATCTTGAACAAGCTGCTGTTCGTATTTTAAAAGAAAAAACAGACGTGGACAATGTTTATTTAGAACAGTTGTACACATTTGGCGATCCTCTTCGTCACCCTGACTCTCGTGTAATTACTTGCGTTTATTTCGCACTTGTTAGATACGAAGATGTTAAGGTTGTTGAATCGGAAGATGTTGCATGGTATCCGATTGATGATTTACCACCACTTGCTTTTGACCACAAAGAAATTATTGATTACACTAGAGCAAGAGTTAGATTATCTCTTAAAACTTGCCCTGTTGCGTATCAATTATTAAACGAAAAATTCACTCTAACTGAAATGCAAAAAGTTTATGAATTGATTATGGGCAAAAAGTTAGATAAGCGTAACTTTAGAAAAAAAGTTTTGGGTACAGAAGGTCTTATTACACTTGATGAATTTACAAAGGCATCTTCTAAAAGACCTGCTAGACTTTACCAATATAAACAATTATATAGTGGCGATTTAAAATCGTTCTTTATCGCTAACAAAGAGGATATTTAAAAATGTTATTAAGTTTAATTTGGATATTACAAGTAATTTCATCAGTTCTATTAATAGTTTTAATTCTTTTACATTCACCTAAAGGTGACGGTATCGCAGCTATTGGTGGAGCTTCTCAAATGTTCTCATCACAAAAGAGTGCAGAAAAGGGTTTGAATAAACTTACAGGTATTATCGCTGGTATCTTTATTGTTTGTACCTTCTTATTAGGCTTTGGCATTATCAAATAGTGAAGTTGGTTGTTTATGGAAGACGAACAACAAAAGCCTCGTTGGTACGAAAATCACCCTGAAATAAAAGAACTTATGTCTTTTATTCGCACGTTAGAGCGTGAAAAACAAATTTTTATTACACAGCAGATGTTACAAATCCTTATTAATGAGTGTGATATGGATTTGGATAGCGAATTAACCCGTATTTCAAAAAATAATTACACCTACAAACGCTGGTATGACAAAGATTATGGCTTGTCTGCCTCTTTTGAATTATTGAAGGATTTACCCGATATAAAGCGTAATTTTGTAGTGCGTAGAGTTTTGGCTGAAATTGTTATGGGATTTGCTAAAAAGGAAATTTAGTTATGAAAAATGTTCTAGTTACAGGCGCATCAAAAGGTATTGGTAAGTGCATTGCTCAAGAATTATCTAAAAACTATAATGTTTTTGTTACAGCAAGAACTGAAAAGGCTTTAAAAGAACTTAAAGTGGCAGGGTATTATATCTGTGACTTAGAAAAATCAACTGATTTGGCAAAATTAAAAGAATTTATTATCGAAAACAAAATTGATATTTTAGTGAACAATGCTGGTGAATACATTTATAATCCTATTGAGAATATGGATTATTCGCATATTTCAGAGATTTTCAAAATTAATTCAATAGCGCCAGCATTTTTAGCTAGTGCTGTTGTACCATATATGAAATCTCAAAAATGGGGGCGAATTGTCAATATAGGCTCTATTAGTGGTGTTATGGGGGAAGCATTTGCAAGTATGTATTCTGCAACGAAAGCATCTTTGATAGGTATGACAAAAGCCTTAGCGCTTGAATTAGCATCTGAAAATATTACTGTGAACACAATTAATCCAGGATGGGTTGATACAGAGCTTGGAAAAGATTCAATTGAAAGCAGTGAGTTTTCTGAAGATGAAATTTTAGAGTGTATTCCGCAAAGACGTTTTGTTGAACCAATAGAAGTAGCGAATTTAGTCAAGTATTTAATATCAGAGGAAGCAAAAGGCATAACAGGTCAAGCAATTAACCTTTGTGCAGGGTTGAGTGTTGGAATATAAAGTTAAAAAAACGAGGCGGATTGCAAAGCAATCCGCCTCGTTTTTTTTATGTCATACCGCACTTGTTGCGGTATCTATGGACATGACCGAGAGCATATTTATACCCTAATGTCATTCTGAACTTGTTTCAGAATCTCTTTTTAATGAGACCCTGAACTAAATTCAGGGTGACATAGTGTTTTGCTTTTGTTTTCTGATGTTTTGTCATTCTGAACTTGTTTCAGAAACCCTTTACTTTATATCTGGAAATAATTGCAATTCGCCGTCGTCTGTTCTCCAACGGATATAACCAGTTTTGGCATTTTTATTTACGTCTAAAATAGTTACTAATGCCCAATTGCCTTTAATTGCAGTAAGTTTTATTTTTGAAACTTTTGCTGTAATTGAGTCTACAACCTGAGAATCTTCTGTTGTTCCACTATGCAATTCTTTTACGGTATCTTTTTTGTCATCAAATATGCTCAAACCGTACTTTCTTCCATAAGTTCCGTAGAAGTTACGCCACATCATAAAACGTAGTTCTTCAGCTTGAATCCAGCCTGTTAGGTGTCTTTCCCTGTTGTAAACAACATTAATCCAATCTTCTGTAAAATCTATAACTTGTATAAAACCTAACTCTTTTTTAGGAATAAATACGCTGAAAAATGAGTAATTAGTTCCGCTTGATGCTTTGAATTTTTCATAATCCCAATTAGCTTCATACACAATTTTTGATTTTGTATCAGCTTTTTCATAAACAACAACGTGTTTTGGCACTTGATACATACCAATTGCATTATGTTGAATAGATGAAAATGAAACAGGCATTATATCAGCGTTTGCTGGCAAAATTAGCCCAAAAATCATAAAAATAAATGCTATAATTGATTTTTTCATAATAACCTTTCTAAATAATTAGTTTGCTCTATTATGTAAGAGATTCTGAAACAAGTTCAGAATGACATTAGTTTTTGTGTTTTTCTTTCCGTCACCCTGAATTTATTTCAGGGTCTCTTAAACTAAGGCGCAACTGAATAAAATTCAGTTGCGCCCTATTGATTATTATTCTCTAAATGAAATTTCGCTATATGCTTTTTGCAAGCCTGTTTTAACTGCAGACATTTGTTTTTCGATAACGTCTTCTGTCAAAGTTGCGTTAGCATCTTGCATTTTAATTCTGAAAGCCACACTTTTGAATCCTTCTTTAATATGTTCGCCTTGATATACATCAAAGATTTCAGAACCTTTGAATAAATTACCTTGTGCTGATTTCTTTATAACTTTTTGAATGTCAGCAAAAGTAACATCTTCAGGAATTACGAAAGCCATATCTCGTTGTACTTCTGGGTGTTGTGGTAATGGTTTGAATTTAGCCACAGTTTCGTGCATACAAGATAAGATTTCGTCTAAGTTTACTTCAAAGATATATGCGTCTTGGTTCAATTTCATTTTGTCTTTTAACAATGGGTGAATTTGACCAAAGAAACCAATGTCTTTAGGTTGTTTGCCTAACATAACAAGTTTTGCAGTCTTGTATGGGTGCATAAAGTTTACATCTTCGCAAGCGTGAATTTGAATTCTGTTTTCAAGTCCTAATTCTGACAACAATTTTTCAAACACGCCTTTTAATGTGTAGAAATCAGTTTTTTGAACATGTTGCCATTTAGAATTTTCAATGTCGCCAGAAATAATACCTGCAAGAGTTTTAATTTCAGAAACGCCAGCGTTTTCGTGAGTTGTTTCTTGGTCTTTTAAGTAAATTCTACCGATTTCATAAGCCCAATAGTTCTTTTGACCGTTGTCATAGTTATTTTTGAAACAGCTTAGAATGTTTGCTGACATACATTGACGAAGCATTGAGTAATCTTCACTTGCCGCATTTGCAACTTTAACTGCTTTTGAATCATCATAAGTCATCATAAATTGGTCTAATAGAGGTTTACCGATTAATGATGTTGTTGCAATCTCGTTTAAACCGCAAGAGCGCATAATATCGTGAATTTTTGCAGTTGTTTTTTCTTCTAATGTAATTGTTGGTGTACCATTCTTTTCAGGAAGTGTTGGTGCAACTTTATCATAGCCGTAAATTCTTGAGATTTCTTCGATTAAGTCAATTTCTCTGTAAACGTCATCAACTCTGAAAGATGGAACTTCAATTTTTGCAGCAATTTCGTTTTTGCCTAAAATTGTAAATCCTAATTTTTCAAGAATAGTTAGAGCTTTTTCAGCAGGAATTTCAACGCCTAAAATACGTTTAATTTCTGAAAATCTCAAGGTAATTGGTTCGATTTTATTTGTATCATCGCCTGTTTTTACAAACCCGTCAACTTTCGCATCTGCATATTCAACCAATAATTGCATAGCACGCATTAAGGCTTGATTTACAGCACCAATATCAATACCACGTTCAAATCTAGCACTTGCTTCTGAACGGTAGCCAACGCTTCTTGCACTCTTTCTGTTTGCAGAAGGTACGAAGTAAGCTGCTTCTAAGGCAATTGTTGTTGTATTATCGTCGATTTCAGAATTTGCACCGCCAAATACGCCACCTAAACAAACAGGAGCTTCTTTTGTTGCAATTAAAACGCTGTCATGAGTTAAATTTCTTTCAATTTCATCTAAAGTTACAAGTTTTTCGCCTTCGTTAGCACGTCTTACGCATAAATAGTTGTTTAATTTGCTTCTATCAAATGCGTGTAGAGGTGTTCCAAGTTCTAAAAGCACGTAGTTTGTAATATCTACAACATTGTTTATGGCTCTCATGCCAGATGCAACAAGTCTTTTTTGCATCCAATCTGGAGATTTTTTGATGTTAACATTGCTCAATAATCCTACTGAATAATATTTACAAACATCTGTATCTTTAATTTCAACCTCAAAATTATCGTTTCCGTATTCTACGGTTGCCTCAAGAGGTGAATATTTCAAGTGTCTATCAAAAATAGCGCATAATTCACGAGCTACACCGATAATTGACATTTGATCGCCTCTATTTGCAGTAGGTGCAACATTTAGAACGATATCTTCTTCAAGTCCCAAAACTTCTTCTAAGTTTTTGCCAAGTTCAAGGTTGTCAATAAATCTATTTAAGATTAAGATACCATCTTCTTCTTGGTAATTTCTATCGCTTAAACCTAGCTCATCAGCTGAACATAACATACCTTGAGATTCTACACCTCTGATTACAGCAGGTGTTAGAGTGAAAGTTTCGCCTGTTTTGCGGTCTAAAACTTGAGAACCAACAGAAGCGTAAGGGATAATTTGACCTTCTTCAATATTTTGAGCACCACAAACAACTGTTTTTACTGCACTACCAATATTTACATCAACTAAGTGAAGTTTATCAGCGTTTGGGTGTTGATTAATTTTTTCAATTTTAGCTGTAATAATGTTTGTGAATTTTGGCTTGATATAGTCAATTTCTTCAACTTCTAATCCGCTCATAGTAAGTTCATGAGCAATTTGTTTTTCATCAATTCCGTCTAAATCAACGAAATCCTTCAACCAATTAAGCGATACTTGCATTTCTTATATTCTCCTTAAATTCTTCTAATTTTTCTAAACTATCACATTCAATGTAAATTCTAAGTAAAGGTTCAGTTCCGCTAGGACGAACTAAAATCCAGCTTCCGTCGTCAAAGTATAGCTTTACTCCATCAATTTTATTGATGCGTATAACCTTGTGTTCGCCAAGTTCTTTTAGATTTTCAGCTTTTTCTAACTTTTCTTTTACTTGTTCTTGAGTGTCTAATTTGCTGTCAATTCTGTCGTTGTAGAATTTTGAGCCAATAAATTTGTATAAATTTTCTTGAAGTTGTACAAGAGTTTTGTGTTCATAAGCCATAGCTTCAAGAATTAATAAATTTGCTAAAATACCGTCTTTTTCTGGAATGTGACCTTGAATAGAAAGTCCGCCAGAATCCTCACCAGCAATGATTGGATTGAACTTTCTCATCGCTTCACCAACATGTTTAAAGCCAACGGCTGTTTCTACAAGTTCTGTATTTGTTTTTTGTGCCATTAAGTCTAAAAGTGTGCTACCGCCAACCGTTTTAACTAAAGAGCCTTTTAAACCTTTGTTTTTAGTCAAATGAAGCAATAAAATTGCCATAATTTCGTTAGGTGTAACGTAGTTACCCTTTTCATCAATAACGCCGTATCTGTCGCCGTCACCGTCGTTTGCAAAACCGACATAACCGTGTTTGCTTTTAATCATTTCTATTAATTCTTGCATGTATTGCGGTTTAGGTTCAGGCATACCTCCACCGAAATTAGGGTCGTGTTTCATGTGTATACTTTTAAACTTGATGCCGTGAGCTTTTAAAATTTTGTCAAAATATCCGATAGTTGCTGAATATAAACCGTCAAAAATGATGTCTATTTTTGCTTTTTTTATTTTTTCAAAATCAATTAAAGTTTCTAAATGTTTAAAATAATCTTTTGAAAAATCATAATATTCAAAAGAACCGTCAATGCGATTTTCAAGGCTTTCGCCAATATTTTTAACGATTTCGTCTGTAATTTCGCTAGTTGCAGGCCCTGCATAATCTGGAATGAACTTCAAACCTAAATATTTAGGTGGGTTGTGGCTTGCTGTAAACATAATTGCACAAGCGTTTAAGTGTTTTGCGCTATAAGCTAAAACTGGTGTTGGAATAACTTTTTTGCTGTATAAAACTGAGAAGCCTTTTTGTACAAGCGTGTCTGCGCAAAGTTTTGAGAATACGTCAGCCATGTTTCTTGGGTCGTATCCAATAATAATTTTTTTGTTCAAACCGAAATTGTCTGAAATGTATTTTGCAATGGCATTTGTCGCAAGAGTAACATTTTCAGAGTTAAAGTCTTCACCAACAACGGCTCTCCAACCGTCTGTCCCAAATTTTATGTTTGTCATTTTTCTTCCCTTTTGGTAAAATTATAATAAAAACAAGGAGAATTATCAATGAATTTTTTATCAAATGTTATGCGAATTGCGTTTTTAGGACCTGGAGGGTCTTATGCTGAGATTGCAAAGGATGAATTTAAGGACAAATACGATATTTATCCGGAAGAACACCCTTTGAATATGATTAGCCGTGTGATTGATTATGTTGATGATAATCCTATGTCTATTGGAGTTATTCCGATTGAAAATTCAATTGAAGGTGCAGTTAGAGAATCAAGCGATTGTTTGATAAAAACAAAAAATCCTAATATAAAAATTTTAGCTGAGTTGGTTATTCCAATTCATCATTGCTTGTTGTCTAAAGTTACTGAATTATACAGCATAACAGGTGTAATTTCTCATCCACAAGCGCTTGCACAATGTCATAATTTTATTTCAACTCAACTTCCAATGAACTTGGATATCGTGAGAGCCTCAAGTACTGCAGAAGCTGCACGTATGCTTGATAGCTATAATCTTACATATTCTGCAATTGGTAGCAAAAAAACAGCTCAATTGTACAATTTGAATATCATTTGTGAAAATATTAATGATGAGCCAAACAACCAAACTCGTTTTGCGTTGATTGGTGATTATGAAACTCCTGTTACAGGCAACGACAAGACAAGTATTGCGTTTTCAACCGAAAATAAATCTGGGGCGTTGTTAGAAATGCTTGAAATCTTTTCAAAATATAATATCAATTTGTCATATATTGATTCTCGTCCTTCAAAAACTAAATTTGGCGAATATACTTTCTATGTTGATTTTGACGGACATTGTAAAGAGGAAAAAATTCATAATGCTTTAGAAGAAATTCAAGCTAAGGCTAAATTTTATAGATTTGTAGGTTCTTACGAAAAACACCACATGGCTGTATAGCTTGTGGTGTTTGAAAATAAAGATTTGAATGCTTGTTAGAACTTGTCGTAAACAGCTTTGACGATAAATTCTTCAAGCATTTTTTTGTTGCTTTCGCTTGATTTTCCGTCATTTATATAAATACTGAAGGCATAAGTTTTACCGCTCTTTGCTATCATTAAGCCAGTAATTCCGCTGATGTTTGAAAGAGTTCCTGTCTTAGCCCAAAGTCTACCTTGCATATTGAAAAATCTGTTAGTTAAAGTGCCTTCTTTAGGTTGTGTTAGCATTGCTTCAAGTTTTTCTTGACCGAAGATTTTAGTTGTTTTCACTATATAATCAGACATAAAATTAGCGGTTACAAGGTTGTTTTTAGAAACTCCGCTACCGTCTGTAAGTCTGATTTTTGAACAATCTAATTTGTTAATTGAACAGTATGTGTTAAACATTGCAATTGCTGAAGGTGTGCTACCTGTGCCATTTACGTGTTTTCCGCCTGCAAGTTTGAAAACGGTTTCTGCTACTAAATTGTTACTATTTTTTAAAACGTCAATTGTAGCATTGCTTATTGGGTGCTTAATTTCAGCAACTTTTACAGCCCCTTTTGGTAATTTTGCTCTTTGATATTTTCCGTAATAGCTTAATTTTGCTTTTGCAAAAGAATCGTCCATTCTTAATAAGAAATATCTTCTCAAATAGTTTACAGGAATTTGTACTTTAACTGTTTTTGCAACAGGTCCTGAAACTGTTAAAGAGTCTGGAGAAATATAATTTTCTCTAGAAAAATCAACTTTTGTTAAGTTTAAGGTTGTTTTTGTTTGGTTAATGAAAGTTGTTGGATAAAAAACATTTGCAAAAATGTCAGCTGGTGAACCTACCTTTGTCGGACTAACAACAATTGTATACAAGTTTTTATCCAAATTGTATGAACCAAATTTAGGCATTAAAATGTTTAAATCATCGTCCCATTGCCAACCTTCGCCCCAATTTTGATTATCAAGGACTGTATCATCTATGTATAAATTTTTAACTTCGCTTTTTTGTGGAAGTTTTAATTGTGAAATTAATTTATATAAGTCGGCAGTTGTTAAATAAGGGTCTGCGCCTAAAACTAGGTAATAATCACCTGTTTTTGTCTTGTAGATGCTTGTTGAAAAGTTATAATTTTCGCCAAGAACTGTTAAGGCTGGTAAGTATGTCAATAATTTTTGAGTCGAAGCAGGAGAGGTTGGAATTTCAGAATTTAACTCAGCAACAGTTTTTCCTGTTGACAAATCTTTTACAGAAACTGATACTGCGCCCTTATGAATTCCAGAGTTGTGAATTGCTTTGTTAAAAATAGCGCTATCCATTGCATTTGCGCCTTGTACGAATAAAATTATTGAAAATAATGTAAATAAAATCTTTTTCATATCTAACATTCCTTTACCTCATAACTTGTATGAACATCTTTTAGGACTGTGCATTTTGCCCTAAATTCGTTTTGCTCGTCAAAATTTAATGTTGCAGAAATTGCACCTTCTCCAGAGGTTATTTCTGCCAAGTTGTCACCTTTATAGTTAATTATTGTTGATTTTCCTAAGTTAAATTCACCATGTTCAATTGGACCAGATTGAGTTAGAGCCACAAAATAACATTGATTTTCAACAGCTCTTGAATGTGTCATTGAAACCCAAGGTATTTCTTTTTTAGAGCCCCAAGCCGCCATATTAACCATTAAATCGACACCTTTGTACGCATAAGCCCTGTAAATTTCAGGAAATCTTATGTCATAGCATATTGTTAAACCTATTCTAACACCTTCTAAATCTACGATTACAGGATTTGAACCTTCTGTAATGTATGTTCCTTCTTTATCTCCATAATATGAGAATAAATGACATTTGTCATAAGTTGCAACAAGTTCGCCGTTTCTGTTGATTACAGGGCAGGTGTTAAACATTTTATCATCTTTTTTAGTAATAAAACTTCCGCCAATAATGTTTACGTTATGCGCCTTTGCAAGTTCTGACAAGGTTCTAATAACTTCGCTATCGTCAAGGTATTCTGCGGATTGTGTAAAATAGTCGCAAGCCCAGCCCACAGTCCAAACCTCTGGTAAAACGATTACGTCGGTTTCTGGCTTAGCGTTGTCATTTATTAATTTTCGAATTTTTGTGATATTTTGTTGTTTATCCCCAAGTTCAGATGACATTTGAATTGCCATCACGTTAATTTTTTTTGTCATTTTTGTTTTTTGTATGCCTCTTTAAAAGCCTCTGGTGCTTTTCTATCCAAGTCTAGTAGCGCTTCTTTAAGCTGTTGCTTTACTCTAATATCTTCTTCAACATCTGCATCTTCTGAGATGTAAATTGGTTCTCCGTATAAGTTTACGATTTTTGTGAAGCCCATTGGTATTTGAAATTTATCCCAAGTTGGTAAATTTAACATACTTTTGTTTGGAGAATACCATGTCATCGGAATTATTGCTGCGCCTGTTTTTTTAGCAACCTTGATAACTCCGTTTTTAACTTCGTGGAAAGGACCCGCAGGGCCGTCAACCATAATTGCAACATTTTGCCCTTCTTTTAAGCGTTCAATCATTTGCAAAGTTGCTTGCATACCGCCTTTACGACGTTCACCTTGATTATCCTTTGAACCCCTGATAGTGTTAAATCCCCATTTGTGTACTACTCTCGCAATAATTTCGCCGTCATCTGAACGGCTAATTAAGATGTTTACATTCTTTCTTTTTTCAAAAGGAATGCCGTGAAGAGAGCATTGTTGAGCATGCCACATCGCAAAAATAACATTTTGTTCTTGTTTTGGATAGTTTACGTTTTTAATTTCAATCATTCTTTCAAGAACTCTGAATAGCTTATAAACTGCTTCAGATGCAAACCCCAATGCTTTATTATTGTCAATATGTAATGCTTTTAATATATCCATATCTGTATTATACTATAAAATTTAATTATTAGTGATTTTGTTAATATTAGGGATACGGATACAAAACTCTGTCCCGTGTCCTTCTTTACTATTTACAGTAATTTCGCCACCGTGTGATTTAGTAATTTGTTGAGCTAAATATAGTCCTAAACCTGTTCCAATCTTGCGAAATTTCTTTGCTGTTGAATAATATTTTTTGAAAACCATTTTTAAATCATCTTCAGAAATACCTTTTCCGTGGTCTATTACTGAAATATTCACATCTGTTGCCGTTTTTACAACTTTTATATCAATGTTTTTGTCTGTATCACTATGTACAATTGCGTTTTGGATTAAGTTTTTAATAACACGTTTTAACTGCATTTTGTCAGCTGTAATCGTAATATTTTCGTACTCTTTAAACTTAATTTTCATATTGCTTTTCTCTGCAATAGAGTTCATTTCATTAACAATTTCCTTGATAAATGGGTTAATTTCAAATTCTTCAAGATATAAAACAACACCATTTTCTTTGATTTTGTATGTTTCAAGAAGAACCTGTACAAGTTCAATCAATTCTTGATTTGAAACCTGCATATTTTTAATGGCTTCTTTTTGTTTGTTATTAATTGGTCCAAACTTTTCATCAAGTAAAAATTCCAAGATATTTGATTCTGCGATTATTGGCACTTTTAAATCATGAGTAAGCGTTGCAACAAAATCTTCTTTCAAATGTTCCAATTCTTTTTGGTTTGTAATATTTTTCAAAAGAACAATATAACGCTTCTTTTTATCTTCAAGTTGAAGTTTCATAGTTGTAGCTTCAAAGGCATCATCTGAATATGATTTTATAAACACTTCTGTATTTTCTAACTTTTCAACAGGAGTTTCGTCGGGGATATGAATATATTCCAAAACATTTTTTCTAATTATTTCTTTGCCTTTTACGTTAAACCATTGCAAAACTTTTGGAGTGGCTCTTAAAATTTTGTATTTTTTATCAACAATAAGCAATCCATCAGAAAGTGAATTTAAAATCGCTTCTAGAAATTTGTTTTGGTGAATTAATTCCGTTTGTTGTTGCGTAACTTCACGTTCTTTTTCGTTTAAAGAGTCAATAAGTTGATTAACACTATCGGTCAAGGTTTCATAAGATTCAGGGTTGATTTTTTTTATCTTTTTGCCCAAATCTCCATATCTGACTGACATCAAGGTTTCATTTACAACTCCCAAATAATCGTTCATCTTCGACCAACGTTGTGTGGTCTTTTTTGACACAATCAATAGCATTAAAAATATGAATATTACGAATAAATTAAGTGCGAAGAACCAAATCATATATTATAAACCCTTATTGTATTTCTTTTCTGTTTTTATGTTACTATATTAATAATTCAAATTCAACGATTATTAAGTGAGGCACTTATGAAAAAGTATTATTTATTATTAATGACTCTAATTTTTGTAACACAGGCATCTTATGCGGATAGTATGTTTCCAGCTAGTATTAGAAGCGCATTGAAACATTCAACAGATGTAAACTATATTTCTGTTGTAATCGCTTTGGGTGTTGTGATTATGTTAATTTATATCACAGGTATTGTTTATGCGAAGTTAAATATAATTGGTCATAATGCAGTAAAAAAACAATATAAAGGGTTGGATAACGAAAGAATTTTTATTCATTCAACAACTCAAATAGGTAATAACAAAACTTTGCATGTAATTGAAATTGCGGGTAAAAAACTTTTAATAGGAGTTACAAACGAATCAATCAATTTGATTAAAGATTTAGATGAAAATTCAACTTCAGTTTCACCTGATGATATGCAATCACTTTTCCAAAAGGAATTGTCAAAAACAATGCCTTTAGATAAAATTTATCCTCAAAATGAAGATACTTACAAGGAAGAAGAAATTTCAATTGATAAAAAAATACCGGAAGAAATTGAAAATATAAACGATAATCCAACATGTAACAATAATAATGATGATTTTGGTTTATACAAAAAATACCTATAATTAACACGTGGTGAATACGTGATACAGGTAGGTATAAATATTACACAAAATTAGAAAGTGAAAATATGTCTAAAACAGTACAAATTGCAAATAAAACCATTGGTGAAAATCAAAATTGTTTTATCACAGCAGAAGTCGGAATTAATCATAATGGTAGTCTTAAACTTGCAAAAAAACTTATAGATTTAGCGGTTGGAACAGGTTGTGATGCGGTAAAATTTCAAAAAAGGACTGTTGATGTTGTTTATACAAAAGAAGAGTTAGAAAAAGAGCGTGAAAGTGTTTTTGGATTTACAAACGGGGATTTAAAACGAGGTTTAGAATTTGGACTTAAGGAATACAAAGAAATAGATAACTATTGCAAGAAAAAAGGCATAATTTGGTATGCATCTTGCTGGGATAAAGGTTCAGTAGATTTTATTGAACAATTTAATCCGCCTTGTTACAAAATCGCATCAGCCTCTTTAACAGATGACGAACTTTTGAAATACACAAAATCAAAAGGTAAACCAATTTTCTTGGCAACTGGCATGAGTACTGTTGAACAAATTGATCATGCAGTCGAAATTTTGGGTACAGATAATTTGGTAATTTATCATTGCACTTCAACTTATCCAACTGATAATGCTGAAATTAATTTAAGAGTTATACCATTTTTGAAAGAGCGTTATGGTTGTCCTGTCGGTTTTTCAGGTCATGAAAAAGGTATTTTGCCTACAATTTTGTCAGTTCAAATAGGTGCATGTGCCGTAGAACGTCATATTACAGTGGATAGAACTCTTTGGGGCTCTGATCAAGCTGCAAGTTTAGAAAAAGAAGGTTTGTTTAGAACTGTTCGTGATATTCGACAAATTAAAACCATAATGGGGGATGGCGTTAAAAGGGTTTATGATAGCGAATTACCAATTATTAAAAAATTGAGAAAGGTTTAATGTGAGTATTCCAAAAACAGTAAAAATGGTAGTTTCAGACTTTGATGGAATTTTTACAGATAATACTATAATTATTTCAGAAGATAAAAAAATCTCTAGGCGCATCAGTTTTAAAGATGTTATGGGAGTTTCTTTACTTGTGAAAAATGGATATCAAGTAGGGATTATTTCTGGTGAAAAAAATTCTGCAATTGAACTTATAGCAGAAACTTTTAAACTAAAAGAGGTTCATCAAGGGATTAGAAATAAAATTGAAGTTTTAAGGGGAATATTGGAAAGAAATAATTTGACTCCAGAAGAAGTTTTGTATGTTGGTGATGATGTAAACGATGCAGAATGTCTTAAACTTGCAGGCACGAAATATACTGTTCCAAATGCAAATAAAAAGATTAGAACAATTGAAAATATACAAGTAACCTCTATATGTGGTGGTGACGGTGCCTTTCGTGAAATTGCAGATGAAATTTTAGATGTAGAATAAAACACTTGCAAACCCTTTAATTTGTATTATAATTTTGAATGAATAAGGTTTATTATGCGAAATCTAGTAGTTCAAAAATTTGGAGGCACATCAGTTGCCGACACAGATAAAATTAAAAATGTTGCCAATTCAGTAATTAGAGAAAAGAAATTAGGCAATGATGTCGTGGTTGTCGTTTCAGCAATGGGGCATACAACGGACTATTTGATGAAAATGGCAAAAGATATTAGCGAAGTTCCATCATCTAGAGAATTAGATATGCTTTTATCAACAGGTGAAGGTGTTTCTATTGCATTGCTATCTATGGCTATTCAGGCTCAAGGATATGATGCAGTAAGTATGAACGCTATGCAAATTGGTATTATTACCGAAAATGTACACACAAAAGCAAGAATTATAGATATTAAAACTGATAAATTAAATAAATATTTGTCAGAGGGTAAAATTATTGTTGTAGCAGGATTTCAAGGTGTTACAGAGGACGGCGAAATTACAACACTAGGCAGAGGTGGATCTGATACTTCCGCCGTTGCAATTGCGTCAGCACTTAATGCAATACGTTGTGATATTTATACAGATGTAGAAGGTGTTTATACAACAGACCCGAGAATTGTTCCAAACGCATCAAAACTAGATGTTGTAACTTATGACGAAATGTTGGAGTTGGCAAGTGTTGGAGCAAATGTTTTACACCCACGTTCAGTTGAAACAGCAAAACAATTCAATATGCCATTGAGAGTTAGAAGCAGTTTCAATTTAGAAAACTTGGGTACTTTGATTAAAGGAGAGTATGAAGATATGGAAATATGCAGACCCGTTACAGGTGTGGCTGTTGATATGTCAAAGGTAAGGATTGTTGTTTGTGATGTTCCAGATGAACCAGGTGTTGCAGCGAAGATTTTTACAACTTTAGCAGATGAACATATTTCTGTTGATACAATCATTCAATCTTACGCAAGATTACATAATAATACTAATGATATTGCGTTTACTATTAATAAAACAGATTTGCCACGTGCAATGGAACTTTTTGATAAACTTAACGACGAAATTAAAGCCGATAAAATTCACATCGACGATAATATCGCTAAAGTTTCTATCGTTGGTGCGGGTATGATTGATAGACCAGGGGTTGCTGCCACTATGTTTGATACATTAGCAAGCCTAAATATTAATATCAAAATGATTTCTACAAGTGAAGTTAAAATTAGCTGTCTTGTAGATGCTGGCGTAGCAAATGACGCTTTAAAAGCTTTACACAAAGCCTTTAACTTAGGTTGTGACGTAATTGCAACTGTTAAAGGCGATTTACCAAATATTTAAGGAGTTTTTTAATGGAGAATATGCAAAATAACGATAACCAATTCGTAGGTACTTATGATATAAAAACTTGGAAAAAATGGGCTATCGCTGTAGTTGGACTTGTCGGAGTTATAACTACTATCTACTTAGCAGTAGTTTATTATAAAGCTAACTTTATGGTTAACGCACACGCAAGTTTCTGCTCAATAAACGATTTTATTGATTGTGATTCTGTTGCAAAAACTAAAGATTCTCAATTTTTTGGTATTCCTTTAGCATTATGGGGAATGTTTTTGTATACCTTTATTGGCTTGATGATGGGCGCAAAAAAACTTGCTCAAACAAAACTGTTCAAATTTATGGAAGTTTTTAAAAATCCTTATGCTTACATTGCTGCATTAGGTGTAATTTCTTTTACAATTTCAATGGTTTTACTTTGTATTAGCTTGTTCCAAATTAAAAAACTTTGCATAATGTGCGTTTTGACATACATTTTGGACTTATTAATTGGTATTTTAGCAATGCAAGATTATACAAGAAAAGGTTTTGCTGAAATCTTCAAAATTTCTTTTTATGATTTCTTAAGCGCATTAAAAATCAAAAAATATTTAATTGCATTTTTAGTTGTCGCAGTTTGTGGCGTTGCTTTTTTAACTTATACATCAGTATCTTTAAAACTTGCACCACAAGTTAGACGTATAAATTCTATCCAAAAATTTATAAAAATGAATGAAAAAAAGGAAAACCCTTATGCACCAAAGAGCAATATTTTAGGTGATGAGAATGGTCAAGTTACATTAGAAGTTTATTCTGACTTCAGATGTCCAATTTGCCAAGTATTTAATATTATTATCTGTAAAACGGTTAGTGAACTTCAAAATGTAAAAGTAGTTCATCACCAATACCCACTAGATGCTGATTGTAATAAATATATTCCAGGACAAGTTCACCCAGGAGCTTGCGTAATGGCACTTTATGCGCTTGCGGCAGAACGTCAAAACAACTATTGGGGCTTTGGTTCTCAATTATACTTAAAGCAACCAATGACAGACTATGATGTTTGGGCAATCGCTCTAGAACAAGGTATGGACTTGGATAAATTGAAGGCAGATGTTCAAGACCCAGAATTAGTTAAAAAATTAGAAGCTGACATTGACTTAGCGCATCAATATGATCTTCATGGCACACCTGCATATTCAATTAACGGTGGAAAAGTGAATATGGGTATTTTACCAGATTTCCAATTAAAAGCTGAATTAATCAAAGTTGGTGCAAAGAGTAAATAATATCTTATGATTGCAAAAAAAATATTACTTCATGCGTGTTGCGGAATTTGTTCAGCATACCCAATTTTGAACTTGAGAGAATTGGGGTATGAGCCAGTAGTGTATTTTTTTAATCCGAATATTTACCCAGAAATGGAGTATCAAAAACGCTTGGAAATGGAGAAAATTCTATGCAAACACCACCAATGCGAACTCGTTGTTGGTGATTATGACCAGCAATTCTATTTTGATACAGTAAAAGGACTTGAAAATGAGCCAGAAAGAGGCAAGCGTTGTGAGGTTTGCTTTAAACTTCGACTGGAAGAATCAGCAAAAAAGGCGAAAGAGCTTGGAATTGATACTTTTACGACATCAATTGTGATAAGCCCACATAAAAATTTTACTTTGCTATCTGAAATCGGTGAAAAAATCGCTCAAAAATATGAATTAGAATACTTGGCAGTAGATTTTAAGAAAAAAGACGGATTTTTGAAAACAAATCGAATTTCTCGTGAATTGAACTTATATCGTCAAAATTATTGTGGCTGTAAATTTAGTATTAGAACAGATACGTAAAAACGATATTTTTTGCTTTACTTTAATATCATATTGCCAAAATAAAAATCCTTTTGTTATAATGTTTAATATTAAAAAAAGGAGTTTAGTTATGGAATGTAAAAAAGACGAAAACAAATTAGAATGTACTTGTACAAGTACAACTTGTAAGAATCGTGGCGTTTGCTGTGATTGCGTAAGACATCACCGAGAAAATGGCGAAATTCCAGGATGTTTCTTTAATGCCGCGGGGGAAGCCACTTATGATCGTTCAATCGCAAACTTTATAAAGGTAATGTCAAAACATGTTTAATTTTAAAAGACTTTTAGCTTTATTTACAATTTTAACTTTAATGGCTTTTATGCAGGCGAATGCAAAAGTTCTTGATGAAGTTTATTCAGGCGTTTCTGATGGACAAATGATATATTATTCATTTTGTTCTGATAAATGGTATTATCAACGACCAGACCAAAAGAAAAAGTGTATTTTAGAGGTTACACGCCGAGTTTCAGAAGGTTCTGGAAGTTACTCTGAGTACGTTTCTCCAATGTATGACGTTTATACACCGGCAGGTTCAAATTATGAATTTTTATACAAAGGGCGCTTGATAACTTATCATATTTTTGATGTGAAATTCTATGAAATAGTTTATAATCACAGGAACAAACAATTCATTGAAGTTCCTCTAGAAGAAAATTTTATCAAAGAAATTTTTAAACACCCAAAAATAATTTATATTTCACAATTTAATGACAATCATGAATTAACAGTTAGAAAAAGACCTTTTAAAAAACAAAGATATTTGCTTTTGAATGATACGGACAAATATTTTTACAGATATACTCTTGAAACACCAAATAAGAGTAATGTGATAAAAAATCTGTTCTTTGCAAAAAAGCGTAGCGACATAGATTTTGCACACTTTATGGAGGATGTTGAAGAGTTTCCAAAGTACAAAATTCACATCAAAAATGGTTTAAAATTTTAAGAAAAAAATCCGAGAATTTTCTCGGATTTTTTGTTGTAACAAAAATATTAAGAAATCTATACAAACTAAAAATAACCGTGTTGACAGTAAATTTTGTTTGCTATATGATTTTTTTACACACTTAGCCGAGTGGCTTAGAGTCATGAGGTTGTGTAAGTAGAAATAGAGTAACCAGAAGGGTTACAGAAGTATAAAGGAAAAAGAAAAATGGCAACAGGACAAAGAATTAGAGTTTGTTTAAAAGCATACGATCACAAATTAATTGACGTATCAGCTGACAAAATCGTAGAAACAGCAAAAAGAACAGACGCAAAAGTTGCAGGACCAATTCCTTTACCTACAAAGAGACGTATTTATTGTGTATTGCGTTCACCACACGTAGATAAAAAATCACGTGAACACTTCGAAATGAGAACACACAAACGCATCATTGATATTTACGAAGCAACTCAACAAACAACTGAAGAGTTGAGTAGATTAGATTTACCAGCAGGTGTAGATATCGAAGTTAAGCTATAATTTCGTTCCCTGTAAAAAATTAAATAAGCATTATGCAATATAATGCGATCTACGACTCTAAAAGGGTAAAAGGTAAGAGGCACAAAAGCAACGTAGCGCTCGCAAGCAGACGGACTAAAAGTTAACGCTTTTACGCTCCAAAAAAGAAAGGAAAAATTTATGACACTTGGTGTGATAGGTAAGAAAGTCGGAATGACTCAAATTTTCAACGAAGAAGGTTTGGCAGTTCCAGTTACCGTAATAAAAGTAGACCCAATCGTGGTTACACAAGTTAAAACTGTTGAAACAGACGGTTATAATGCAATTCAAGTAGGTACAGTAGCAGCAAAAGAAAAACATTTGACAAAAGCTCAAATTGGTCACTTTGCAAAAAACAAATTAGAAAACTTCCGTCACTTACAAGAATTCAGAGTTGACAATCCACAAGATTACACAGTAGGTCAACAAATCGAATTATCTGTATTAAGCGATGTTCAAAAAGTTGATGTAACAGGTACATCAATCGGTAAAGGATTTCAAGGTACAGTAAAAAGACACAACTTCTCAAGAGGACCAATGGCTCATGGTTCTAAAAACCACAGAGAACCTGGTTCAATCGGTGCAGGTACAACTCCATCAAGAGTAATCAAAGGTAAAAGAATGGCTGGCAACATGGGTAACGAAAGAGTTACAATTACTAAATTAAAATTAGTAAAAGTTGATTCAGAAAACAGCTTAATCTTAATCAAAGGTTCAGTACCTGGTTCAGAAGGCAAATTAGTAACAATCGTTCCTTCAAGAACAAAATGGAATGTATAATTTACACTCTGACAAACAAGAATAATACAAGATAAGGACTTATAAAAATGGCAAAAGCAAAAACACAAGAAAAAGAAATATTAAGCACAACAGGTGAATCACTTGGTGCAATTTCATTAAACGAAAGCGTTTTTGGTGTAGAACCAAATTTACACGTAATGCACTTAGCATTAAGACGTCAATTAAACAACGCAAGACAAGGTTCAGCTTGTACAAAAACAAGAGCTGAAGTTAGAGGCGGCGGTCGTAAACCTTGGAAACAAAAAGGTACTGGTAGAGCAAGAGCAGGTTCTTTAAGATCTCCATTGTTCGCTGGTGGTGGTGTTTCATTTGGACCAAAACCAAGAGATTATTCTTTCTCTATGCCTCAAAAAGCAAGACAACTTGCATTAAAATCTGCATTATCAGCAAGAAACGAACAATTAGTAGTTGTTAAAGATTTCTCAGGTATCGCAGAACCAAAAACAAAATTAATGATGTCAGTATTGGACTCATTAAAAGTTGCAGGTAAAATCTTAGTTATCGCTGATTATAGAGCTGAAGAAAACAAAAACTTATCATTAGCTTCAAGAAACATTCCAAGCGTAAAACTATTATTACCAACAAACTTAAATGTAAAAGATTTACTAGAAGCTGACTCAGTAGTTATTACAGAAGCTGCAGTAAACGAAATTACAGAAAAATTAAGCTAATAAAAATCCGAGAAGAAAAGGAAAATATAAAATGAGTACATCAAGAACAAACCAAGAAAAATTATATGATATTGTAAAAAAACCTATCATTACAGAAAAATCATATAAAGCAATGCAAGACGGTCAATACACTTTTGAAGTTAATATGGACGCAACAAAAGTAGAAATCGCTCAAGCAATTGAAATGGCTTTTCCTGGAAGAAAAGTTAAAAAAGTAAGAACAGTTTACATGCCATCTCACGCAAAAAGAATGGGATACAAATTCGGCAGAACTGATTCTTCAAAAAAAGCAATCGTTACAATCGAAGGCGATCCAATTAAAGAACTTGTAGAAATATAGTATAAAAGGATAAATAAAAATGGCTATCAGAAAAATTAATCCGACATCTCCGGGACAAAGAGGTATGACAAAGAGTGATTATCAAGATATCACTACTTCAACACCTGAAAAGTCTTTATTAAAACCAATTAAAAAGACAGCAGGTCGTAACAACACAGGTAGAATTACATGTCGTCATAAAGGTGGCGGTGTAAAAAAACATTACAGAGTAATTGACTTCAAAAGAGAAAAATTCGGTGTACCTGCAACAGTTAAATCAGTAGAATACGATCCAAACAGAAACGTAAGAATTTCATTAGTATTTTATGCAGATGGTGAAAAAAGATATATCTTAACACCAGAAGGTTTAAATGTTGGCGATGTAATCGTATCAGGTCCAGAAGCTCCAATTCAAAACGGTAACGCATTACCATTAGAATTGATTCCTCTAGGTACAATCGTTCACAATATTGAATTAGAACCAGGCAGAGGTGCTAAAATGGTTCGTTCAGCTGGAAACTCAGCACAATTAATGGCTAAAGAAGGCAACTACGTAACAGTTAAATTACCATCAGGTGAAATGAGAATGGTAAGAAAAGAATGTATGGCTACAATCGGTACATTAGGTAATTCTGAATTCAAAAACATTCACATTGGTAAAGCTGGTCGTAAGCGTTATATGGGCGTAAGACCAACAGTACGTGGTGTAACAATGAACCCTTGTGATCACCCACACGGTGGTGGTGAAGGTAAAACAGGTCCAGGCGGACACCCTAAAACACCTTGGGGCAAACCAGCACTTGGTTATAAGACTCGTAAGTCTAATAAAGCTTCTAACAAATTAATTGTAAGAAGAAGAACAAAATAACATAAGTGCAAGATAAAAAGATAACAATTAAAAGGAGAATATATTAATGGCACGTTCATTAAAAAAAGGACCATATATCGAAGAAGCATTAGCTAAGAAAATTGCTAAGATGAATGAAAATTCTGAAAAGAAAGTGGTAAAAACTTGGTCAAGAGCTTCAATGATTAGTCCTGATATGTTAGGACACACAATTGCTGTACATAACGGAAAAACTCACGTTCCTGTATATGTAACTGAACAAATGATTGGTCACAAATTGGGCGAATTCGCACCAACAAGACTATTCAGAGGTCACGCAGCAGACAAAACAGCTAAAAAATAGGCTGAATTAGTAAGAAAATTAACTTAAAAGGATAAAAACAATGGAAGCTAAAGCAAAACAATCAAATATTAAAATGACAGCTCGCAAACTTCGCAGAGTAATCAACGAAGTTCGTGGCAAAAAAGTCATTGACGCACAAGACATGTTACGTTTTATGCCATACTTTGCAGCAAGAGTTGTTGAAAAGAACTTAAAAGCTGCAGTGGCAAATGCTAAAGAACAATTCGGTGTAAATCCTGAACAATTAAAAATTTCAGAAATTTTTGCAGACGAAAGCGTTACTTACAAAAGAGCAAGACCAAGAGCACAAGGTCGTATGTACTCAAGAATGAAACGTACATCACATTTAACATTAAAAGTTAGCGACACAGTAAAATAGGAATTAGATAATATGGGACAAAAAACACATCCAACCGGATTTAGAGTAGGCGTAATTAAACCTTGGGTAAGCTCATGGTACGCTAAAATTAAAGAATACGGACAATTTGTAGCAGAAGACGCTAAAATTAGAAAATTCGTTAAGAAAAAATTATACACAGCAGGTGTATCAAGAATATTAATTGCTAGAAAAGCTCAAAATACAACAATTACAGTAGTAACAGCAAAACCTGGTATTGTAGTTGGACGTAACGGTCAAGGTATTGAAGAATTGAAAAAAGAAATTTCTGCATACATTAACCGTCAAGTAATTTTGAATGTAGTAGAAGTTGCAAGAATCAATACAGATGCTCAATTAGTATCAGAAGCTATTGCTCAACAACTTGAAAAACGTGTAGCATTCAGAAGAGCTATGAAACAAGCAATGCAAAGAACAATGCGTTCAGGCGCACAAGGTATCAAAGTTATGGTATCTGGTCGTTTAGGTGGTGCTGAAATCGCTCGTTCAGAATGGGCAAAAGAAGGAAGAATTCCTCTTCAAACATTAAGAGCAGATGTTGATTACGGTTTCGCAGAAGCAGATACAATGATGGGTAAAATCGGCGTAAAAGTTTGGGTATTCAAAGGAAACTTAATGCCAGGCGAAAAAGCTGATGAAAATATTAAAGCTAAATCATCAAAAGATGAAAAAGGTGGCACTAGACGTGGTAAACGTAGAACTGCCGAAGTTGCAGAATAAGAATAATTAATTACAGGAGTAAGATAAAATGTTACAACCTAAGAAAACAAAATACCGTAAAATGCAAAAAGGCAGAATGAAAGGACACGAAACAAGAGGTGTTAACTTTGAATTTGGCTCATACGCATTAAAAGCATTAGAACCAGGCTGGATTACTAGCCGTCAAATTGAAGCCGCACGTCGTGCAATGACTCGTGAAATTAAACGTGGCGGTAATGTATGGATTAAAATTTTCCCAGATAAACCAATTACAGCAAAACCTGCTGAAACTCGTATGGGTTCAGGTAAAGGTAACTTGGAATATTGGGTAGCAGTAGTAAAACCAAACAGAATTCTATTTGAATTAGAATACTTTGATAGAGCAACAGCTGTTCACGCTTTAGAATTAGCTGCACAAAAATTACCAATCAAAGTAAAAGTAATTGAAAAGAACCCTGTTCAACAATAAAGGAAAAAGCACATGAAATTACAAGAAATGCGTGAAAAAACAGTTGAAGAATTAAAAAATGCAGTAGTTGACTTCAAAAAACAGTTGTTAGATTTGAGAGTTCAAAAAGCAACTAACAAATTAGAAAATACAGCTTTAATTGCGAAGACAAAACACTACATTTCACAAATCAAGACAGTTATAAAAGAAAAAGAGGAAAAATAATGCCTAAAAAAGAAAAACAAGGTGTTGTAGTAAGCAGCAAAATGGATAAAACAGTTGTTGTAAAAGTAGCTGATTATGAACCACATCCTAAATACAAAAAAATCATGGAAAAAACAAAAAATTACAAAGCTCACGATGAACAAAATCAATGTGAAGAAGGCGATGTAATCAGAATTGTAGAATCAAAACCAATTTCAGGCGGCAAACGCTGGAGCGTTTTGAACATTGTAGAAAAGAGAAAATAGTTCGGACACCCGACTAAAGATAAAAAGGTGAAAAAAAATGATACAACAAGAATCAAGATTAGTAGTAGCAGATAACACAGGTGCAAAAGAATTATTAACAATCCGTGTAATGGGTAGCTCTAATAAGAAATTTGCAGGTGTAGGCGATGTAATTATCGCAACAGTAAAAGATGCAACTCCAAACATGACTGTTAAAAAATCAGAAGTTGTACGTGCTGTTGTAGTAAGAACAAAAGCAGACATCAAACGTCAAGATGGTTCAGTAATCAGATTTGACGAAAATGCAGCAGTTATCATTAACAAAGATGGTAACCCAAGAGGAACTCGTGTATTCGGACCTGTTGCAAGAGAATTAAGAGACAAAAACTTCATGAAAATTGTTTCTTTAGCACCAGAAGTAATTTAGTTTACAACAAATTATGTTTGTAGTAGAGTAAAAGTAATAAGTAAGTGCTAAAGGAGAAAAATAAAAATGAAAAATAATAAAAAAAGTGCTTTACAAGTAAAAACAGGCGATAGAGTTATGGTTATTGCAGGTAAAGACAAAGGTAAAATCGGAAACGTAAAAAAAACACTTCCAGCTGAATCAAAAGTTTTAGTTGAAGGTGCAAACTTAGTAACAAAAGCGCAAAAAGCAAACCCAATGGCAAACATTCAAGGTGGCTTAGTAAAAGTTGAAGCTCCATTAGATAACTCAAATGTTATGATTGTATGCCCAGCATGTGAAAAAGTTACAAAAGTAAAACACGAAGAAAAAGACGGTAAAAAAGTTCGTGTTTGTAAAAAATGCGGAGAACAACTTGATGTATAGTGCAAGATAAGTCTTGGCACGAAATCATCTAAATTAGAGGACTAGAAAAATGACAAAAACTAAAAGTTTAAAAGCAAAGTATGTAGAAGATGTAAAAAAGGCAATGGTTGAAAAGTTCGGTTATAAAAACGACTTAACTATTCCAAGATTGCATAAAATCGTATTAAATATGGGTGTTGGTGAAGCTTCACACAATACAAAGATTGGTGATGTAATTCAAGGTCAATTAACAAAAATTGCTGGTCAAAAAGCAGTAATTACAAAGGCTAAGAAATCAATTGCTTCTTACAAATTAAGAGAAGGTATGCCAGTAGGTGCAATGGTTACATTACGTGGCGAAAGAATGTATGACTTCTTACAAAAATTAATTTGTGTTGTATTACCAAGAATTCGTGACTTCCGTGGTATCAGTGCAAAATCATTTGATGGACGTGGAAATTACACATTAGGTTTGAAAGAACAAACTTTATTCCCAGAAATCTCTTTCGAAGAAGTAGATTTAGTAAAGGGTATGAACGTATCAGTAATTACAACAGCAAAAACTGACGAAGAAGCAAGAGAATTGCTTAAATTGTTAGGAATGCCATTCAAAGGCTTAAAATAGGATATAATAATACAATACAGTATAAAGGAGAATATCGTGGCTAAAAAAGCGATGATTAACAAAGAAGCAAAAAGAGAAGCCCTAGCTGCTAAGGGAAAATACCCATCAGTTAGATTACATAACAGATGCAGTATTTGCGGACGTCCTCACGGATATCACAGAGATTTCGGTCTTTGCAGAATCTGCTTGAGAAAAATGGCACACCAAGGTTTATTACCAGGTGTTACAAAAGCTAGTTGGTAACAAAATTTTGATTCTTTAAGAAAAAGGCGTAGCAGAGATGTTACGCCTTTTTAATATTTGCGAAAAGATTTAAAATAATACTTGAAAACAAAAAATGTTTAGCATATTATTGAGATATGAAAAATGTCTAACTACCGAAGGACGCTTTAAGATGAGCAACAATTAGTTCGGCAAGAGACGAGTAGAAGGAAACTACCAGACGGATAGAGTTTGGCAAGTCCGCAATATAGAAAAGGATAAAAGAATGAACACAGATCCAATAGCAGATATGCTAACACGCATTAGAAATGCTAACATGGTTTCACACGAAACAGTTGAAATTCCAACATCAAAATTGAAAGTGGAATTGGCTAAATTGTTAAAATCAGAAGGTTACATTACTGATTATGCAATAGACAATTCTGGTAAATTTGGCAAAATCGTAATCACATTGAAATACGATGAAAAACGTAAACCTGTAATCACGAACTTACAAAGAGTTTCAACTCCAGGTTTGAAAACATACAGCAAATCTAAAAACTTACCAAAAGTTTTAGGTGGTATGGGTGTTGCAGTTATCTCTACAAGCAAAGGCTTAATGTCAGATAGAAAAGCTCGTAAAGAAAACATTGGCGGCGAAATTTTATGTTATGTATGGTAATAAAGTTTTAGCGAACTTTATTTAATAGTCGAGTTCAATTGACAGAAAAGCTCGAAGAAAGGATTTAATTATGTCAAGAATCGGTAAATTACCTATCGAACTTCCACAAGGTGTAGAAGTTAAGATAGAAGGACATACAGTTACAGTTAAAGGACCTTTAGGAACTGAAGTTGTTGAAGTACGTCCAGAAATCAGCGTAAAGGTTGAAGATAATCACGTTGTTTTAACACCAAACAACGATGAAAGAAAAACAAACGCATTACACGGCTTAATGAGAACATTAGTTGCAAATGCAGTTAAAGGTGTAAAAGACGGTTTTGAAAAGAAATTAGAAATCGTTGGTGTTGGTTACCGTGCTAACATGGAAGGTACAAAACTTAACATGGCATTAGGTTACTCTCACCCTGTAGTAATTGAACCACCTGCTGGAATCACAATTTCAGTAGAAGCTAATACAAAAGTTTCTGTAAAAGGTTCAAATAAACAAATGGTAGGCGATATCGCTGCATTGATTAGAAGCAAACGTCCACCAGAAGTTTACAAAGGAAAAGGTGTTAAATACGAAGGCGAATACATTAGACGTAAAGCTGGTAAAGCTGGTAAAAAATAATGCGTAACATAATATCAGCGACGTAGGAACGCAGGACGAAAGTCCGAGTACCACAGGAGCAAATATGCGAACAAGCTGATATAGCATTAAAAAGATACCGCATCAAGTGCGGTATGACAGTTAAAAATTTAACACAAAAAGTAACACAGTAGCCCGCATAAACCCTTGAATAGTCAAGAAGGTTTGGGCAAAGGAGAAAGAAAAAATGATTAAACAAGAAATTAGAAAACCAAAAGTACAAAAAAGACACAAATCGCTAAGAGTTAAATTGGAAGGTACAACAGAATTTCCAAGATTAGCTGTTTATAGAAGTACAAAACACATTTATGCTCAAGTTATTGATGATGAAAAACATGTAACTGTATGTTCAGCTTCTTCATTAGACAAAGACTTAAAAGCACAATTAAAACACGGTGGCAACATTGAAGCTGCAAAAGTAGTTGGTGAAGCTGTTGCTAAGAAAGCATTAAAAGCTGGTGTTGAATGTGTAGTATTTGATAGAGGCGGTTTCTTATATCATGGTAGAGTAGAAGCATTAGCAGATGCTGCAAGAGAAGCAGGTTTGCAATTCTAATTCTTTATTGATATAATGATACTTTTAAAGGTCGGTTTGAGCTTTGCTCAAACCGACCTTTTTTATTAAGCGAGGCGCTTGAAACAAAGTTTCAAGCGCCTCGCTGTTTGTTAATTATTATAATTAAACCGATTTTACATAAAGTTCAATATCTTCAGGTGAATTCATTTCAGTTGTACAGACTAGGATTGTTTTTTCGTCTACCTTGTAACCACCAATAATGTTTTGTTCTTTCAATTTAGTTAGGAATGAATCAGCGTGTTCAACATTAAGCAAAAATTCATTGTAAAAGTCTTTAGAAAGAACCTTGTAGCCTTTTTGTTCAAGTTTTTTTGCTAAATCGTGAGCATTTTTGCTTGATAGGTAACTTGCTTGTTTAAAGCCTTTTTCGCCTAAAAGACTAAGATATAAAGTTGCACAAAGTGCAATTAAGGCTTGGTTAGAGCAAATATTGCTAGTTGCTTTTTCACGTTTGATGTGTTGTTCACGAGTTTGAATTGTTAATGTGTAAGCAGTTTTTCCATCAGCATCAACGGTTTTACCTGCAAGTCGTCCAGGAAGTTGGCGCATAAGTTTTTCAGTACAAGACATAAAACCTGCGTGAGGACCGCCAAAGGACATTGGAATACCAAGAGTTTGAATATCTCCTACGACAATGTCTGCTCCGTATTCAGATGGTGGGGTTAAAATCGCCAATGATGAAACATCTGTAATTACGATTAACAACGCACCTTCTGATTTCTTAATTTCTTTGATTTCACCAAAGAAATTAGGATTTTGAACAACAACGCCAGCGTAGTCCGAAACATTTTCTGGCATTGTATCAAACATTTCAAGCTCAATTTCGTTTGCCCAAGCGTAAGTTTGAATTACCTTTATGTATTCAGGATTAATGGTATCAGAGATTAGAACTTTGTTCTTTTTCGTAACTCTTTTTGCCATTATAACTGCTTCTGCTGCCGCAGAAGCGCCGTCATACATTGAAGCATTTGAAACGGGCATACCTGTAAGTCTGCAAATTAAAGATTGAAATTCATACATAATTTGCAATGTACCTTGCGCAATTTCAGGTTGGTAAGGTGTGTAAGCTGTTAAAAATTCAAATCTTTGTGCAACTTGAGATACTGCCGCTGGAATAAATTTGTTGTAAGTACCAGCACCAACAAAGTAGATGTAATCCGAGTTATTCGCTTTTGCTAAGCCTTTAACGACTCTTTGAGCCTGCATTTCGTTTAAAGCGTTAGGCAGGTCAAGTGATTGCATTCGAGCTTTTTGTGGAATTTCCTCAAAAAGCTCATCTATGTTGCTTTTTGAAATGCTTTCAAGCATTTCTTTTCTAGTTTCTTCGTTTAGTGCTGTAAAATTGTTCATTATTGTACTTCTTCTATATAATCATTGTATTCTAATAGGTCTGATAATTCGATTTCGTTGCCTGTAAATTCAACTTTAACAAGCCAACCTTGTTCGTAGTTGTTCTCGTTTAAAGTTTCTGGAGCGTCAACAGCGTTTTCATTAATTTCTGTGATTGTGCCAGAAATAGGCATATAAATTTCTGATGCGGCTTTTACTGATTCAATTGTTGCAAAAACATCGCCTTTATTGAATGATGCGCCAACTTCAGGTAATTCTAAAAATACGATATCGCCTAATTGTTCAATTGCATAGTCTGTTAAACCTATTTTGTAGTTTTTTCCGTCTTCAGATATGACGTATTCATGAGTTTTAGAACATAGCATATTCTCAGTATTACTCATTTGTCCTCCTTTATTTATTTTTTTTCACTATTATGTTTTTTTACAAATGGTCTTTTAACGACAACAGCATCGTGTAGTTTTTCTCTAATCATAACTTGAACAAGTGCGCCTGTGCAAATTTCTTTAATGTTTTTTACATAACACAAGGCAATAGTTTCGTTTAAAGACGGTGCAAAACCACCACTTGTAACGTGTCCAACTTTTTCGTTGTTAAAATAAACCTCGCATTCGTGTCTAGGAACTGCACGTGTAGTCATTTTTATACCAATTAATTTTTTGTCAACACCGTTTGCAATTTGAGCCATAATAACTTCCTTGCCGTTGTAATCTTCTGGCTTATCTTTTGGTATAGACCAAGAAAGCCCAGCTTCAATAGGTGTTGTGTCCTCTGTTAAATCATTTCCATAAAGGTGCAGAGCAGATTCAAGACGTAATGTGTCTCTTGCGCCTAAACCGATTGGAAGAATTGAGAATTCTTTTCCTACTTCTAATATTTTATCCCATAACATTTGTGCATCTGCGTTTTTCATCATAACTTCATAACCATCTTCGCCAGTGTAGCCTGTCCTTGAAACGTAAACTTCCACTCCAACAAGAGTCATTTTCTTGATAGTGAAGAAATCTTGATGTCCAGTATAACCCAGTTTTTCCATAACATTAATTGCTTTAGGTCCTTGAATTGCAAGCAAAGAGTAGTTATGAGATTGGTTGTCTATGTATAAATCTTTAAATTCAAGGCTGTTGCGCACAAACCAATTAACATCTTCATCAATACGAGAGGCGTTTACGATTAGAAGATATTTGTTATCTTCTAATTTGTAAATAATTAAATCGTCAATAAGACCGCCATTTTTGTTTGGTAATTGGCAGTAAACAGCTTTTGAATCATATAACTTTCCAATTTCTTGTGGAACAAGTTTGTTTAAAAAAGCAAGAGCATCTTTACCTGAAACAAAAACTTCGCCCATGTGTGAAACGTCAAACAATCCAACATTTTGACGAACATTTTTATGTTCTTCAATAATTGATGTAAACTGAACAGGCATATGCCAACCTGCAAAGTCTACCATTTTAGCGCCTAAAGCGACTTGTTTGTCGTGCAATAATGTTTCTTTCATAATTCTAACCTCGTTCCCTATATGATTGTGACCGTAAAACGTAATCATGTCAAGAAAAAGTTAAACTTTTTGTAATATTTTTGTACATGACTAGAAACAATGATATTATAATGAATTAATAGGGGATTTTTATGGCAGAAAACTTATTTAATTTAGATTTATTTTTGGAAAAGGCTGTTAAAACAGACTCATCTGATATTCACTTGAAGGTGGGTGAAAAACCAATGTTACGCCGTGACGGTGTGATTTTGAAAATAGATTTGCCACCTATAACAAGAGAAGATATGAAAGCGATGGTGCAAAAAGTTGTGCCTGAATTTATTAAGGATAGATTGGCAACTGCTACAGACTTAGACTTTTCTTATGAGTTGAAAGGAATTTCCCGCTTTAGGGTTAATTTGTCTCGTGCAATGGCTGAATTTTCGCTAGTTTTTCGTGTAATCCCTTATACAATCAAAAATTTTGAAAAACTTCATTTGCCAACCTCAATGCAACAATTTGCAGATTATAACAACGGATTGGTGTTGGTTACAGGTCCAACAGGTAGTGGTAAATCTACTTCTTTGGCATCTTTTATTGATTATATTAACCAACAATATCAAAAACATATTGTCACAATTGAGGACCCTGTGGAATTTGTTTTCTCAGATAGAAAATGTAAAGTATCTCAGCGTCAAGTGGGTATTGATACTGACAGTTTTGCATCAGGTATTAAATATGCCCTAAGACAAGACCCAGATGTAATTTTGGTTGGTGAAATTCGTGATAGAGAAACTTTAGATAGCGCATTGAAAGCTGCTGAAACAGGTCACTTGGTGTTTGCTACTATGCACACAAACGATGCTATTCAAACGATTTACCGTATTGTAAATATGTACGAACCAGAGGATCGTGATAGCGTAAGACGTCAGTTGGCTCAGACTTTGCGTGGTACAATCGCTCAAAAGTTAGTAAAAAAAGCTGTTGGAAACGGTCGTTATCCAGCTTGTGAAATTCTAGTTGTAACTCCTACAATTAAAGATTTTATTATCAAAGATGAATTGGAAAATATTTATGATTTGGTTAAAAAAGGTTCTTTCAATGATATGATTACAATGAATGAGTCCTTGTTCCAATTGGTAGATTGTGGTGCAATTACAAAAGAAATAGCACTTGAGGCTTCTGATGATAAAATGGAATTAGAACAATTCTTTAGGGGTGTTTATAGAGGTACAAACCAATAATGAATAATGTTGTAACAGATGCAATAAACTTAAAATCCTATAATTTAAAAGACTCTGACAAAATTGTAGTTATGTACTCAAAAGATTTGGGGCTTATTAGAGGTGTTGCAAAAGGAGTTAAAAAGCCAAAAAGCAGGTTAGGTGCGAGAATGGATTTACTTGTTGCAAACAAGGTGATGTTATATAAGGGGAAAAACTTGGATACTATTTGTCAAGCAGAAGCGTTGAATACATTTAAAGACTCTCGTCAAGATTTCGATAAATTGATGTATTCGTCTTATGTTTCAGAAATTATTTCTATTTTTGGTGTAGAAGATGACCCTTCTAGCAAGGAAGTATATGACTTGTTCTATAAAGTATTGGATAGAATTGCAAGCGCTAAATCAAAAAAAGATGTTATGATTGCGGTAATAAAATTTCAGTTAAAAATGATGCTTATTGTTGGCTTCGGGCTTGAATTTGATAGCTGTCTATGTTGCCGTGAAGAAATCCTAAACGAAGACATGTACTTCTCTATTCAAATGGGCGGTGTCGTTTGCGAAGAATGTAATAAAGATTTGGGCGTAAAACTAAAATTACATCACAAGATGAGAGATTTTATGCAAGCAATGATGCAGTTTGATTTTAATTTTGAAAGTGAATATGATAAAAAGGCAACAGACAAAGTTTGTGATGTTTGCTTTAATTTGTTAAACGAATATATTCAATCTCATACTGATAAAAAAATTAAATCTATCTCAGTTTTGAATGTGTAGTTCAGCATGACAAGTTTTTTTATTTTTCTAAACAGCTATCGCCATCTCTATTTTACAAAATTTTATTCCTAAAAAACAACTGATTTAAAACGTACGTATTTTTATGTACGCTTTTTTACGGACAAAGCCACCTAAAGTAGTTGATATTTGCGCTTTTGCCAATAAAAAATGCGGTTCTGACAGGAATAACAATATGTTAAAAACTTTAATTACCTTAAAACGTAGCAAAGACAGCACTTAAAGTCTATCATGTCCGAATTTTTACGTACGTATTTTTACGGACTTGCATAAAATTCAAAAAAGATATATAATTAAGTTACAAATTTGTTAAAAAAGTTTTCTACTAATGGCAATTTTTTTGAAGCATGTGTTTTTAATAATATATAGAAAAACTTAGGACAATAACGTTGATTGACAAAGAAACATTAATTAAACAAGAAAAGGAAATCTTATATAATAAGTCAATGGCTTCTAATCCTATTAGTGGTACAGGTTTTATGCCTAAAATGACTACGCCAATTGCTAGAACTTCTTCTAACAGATTGTTTGGTGGTTATGTTTCTGCAAACAACGAAAGAGTGTTTTCTACAACTGATTACCGTGAAGTAATCAAAGACATGAACACAGCTTTGAGAGGCAAAACAAATACTCCTGATTTCTATAATGCATTACATGCCTTGTTAATCAACAAATTAGGCGCTCAATTTACTGCTATTGGTATGTTTCAAAAGCAATCAAAATGTATCAATATCAAATTGACAGACAAAGTTGGCGGAACTTTCTCTTCAAGAGTGTTCTTATCAGATGATACAAATCCAATTGTTGAATGTTTTAATTCTCAAGAAACAATCGTAAAAAATGATTCAAAATTCTTAAAATTATCATATTTACAATCTCCAGCAGTTGCAATTATTCCTCTAATTTCAGTTAATGAATGTTTAGGCGTAATGATTGTTGGTGATAATAATGTTAATGAAAATGCTGATTTATATTCGTTAGTAGCTAATCACTATGCATTATTTATGCATAATGCAGACTTAGTTGAACAAGCTAATGCTCATGCAAATACCGATGCATTAACTTCTCTTTCAAACCACAGAGGTTTCCAAGAAATCTTATCTAATGAATTAGCAAAAGCAGAAAAAACAAATTCTACAGTTTCTGTAATTATGATGGACGTTAATAACATCTCTAAAATTAACAGAGAACTAGGTCATGCTAAAGGTGATGAAGTTATTAAATTAGTTGCAGAAAAAGTTAAACAAAATATTCGTTCTAATGACTCAGCTGGTAGATACGGCGGTGACGAAATTGCTATTGTTCTTCCAGATACAGATACAAATGAAGCTAAATACTTAGCTGAATACTTAACATACAGCTTATCATGCTGTTTTATTGATGATGTAGGACCTGTTAAGGTTTCTGTAGGTATTGCAAATTACCCTCAATGTGCTAAAGAACAAGAAAAATTATTAATCTCTGCTGAACAAGCAATGTATATTTCTCAATCTAAAGGCTACAAAGACGGTATGAGTGCTATCATAAGTTCTTCAGATTTCAATTTCTGGGACGATATGGCATTACATTCTTTCGCAGAAGTTTTAACAAAACGTCACTCTCAATTAGGTGTAAACTTTGAAGAAGAATTAGTTAATAAATTTGCAAGTGAAGAAATATCTTCACAACACCATTTAGAAGAATTAGCAACTTCTTTGGCTGGTGCAATTGATGCAAAAGATCCATATACAAAGGGTCACTCAACATCTGTTTCTAAATACTCAGAAGCGTTAGCAAGAGCACTAAACTTACCAGAAGCAGAAGTTCAAAGAATTAAATTAGGTGCATTATTACACGATGTTGGTAAAATTGGTATTCCTGAAAATGTATTAAAGAAACCAACTCACTTATCTGACGAAGAATGGGAAATTATGAAACAACACCCTTCAATCGGTGCAGAAAAAGTATTAATGCAAAACGAAGCATTAAAAGACTTAATTCCAATGGTTAAATATCACCACGAACACATCGACGGTTCTGGCTATCCTTGCCAATTAAAAGGTGATGAAATTCCATTAGAAGCAAGAATCGTTGCAGTTGCTGACGTATATCACGCTTTAATCAGTGACAGACCTTACAGAAAAGGCTTAGGCGTTGAAAAAGCATGTGAAATCTTACAAGACGGTGCAGGAGTTCAATGGGACGCTGAATTAGTTAGAAAATTTATCCAAATCGCTCCATCTTTAGCAACTACAATTTAAGATTTATAAGGAAAAGAAAGACCTCGAAAGAGGTCTTTTTAATAATACAAATGGTGTATTTTTTTGTTTTTGTAACAAAAATTTCCACATTTTAACATTTTGTGGTTGTTTAAGGTTTCAAAATATGATACAATGGGCATATATAAGTATATGCTATAACTAAATACGAAATATTAAAAAAACGGAGGTTTTTAATATGGGCGAAATAACGTTTTCAGGCTTAGCCTCAGGTATGGATACCAGTTCTTGGATAAAGGCCCTTGTATCTATAAAACAGCAATCTGTAACAAAGTTACAAAAATCAAAGTCAACTGTTGAAACTTCTAGCAATGTTTTGAGTACAATCAAATCTAAAGTGACAACACTTCGTTCGTCTATTGAAAAGTTTACTGATGCAAAATTTGGCAGTTCTTTTGATTTGTTTTCAAAAAATAAAGTAACAACTTCAAAAGATAGTGTAGTTACTGCAAATGTTACAGCTGATGCCACAAAACAAAATTTTGATGTTATTGTAAATAAGTTGGCGACTGCAACAAAGGCAACTTCAAACTTAGGTTCTTCAGCATTGATTAATGGTGATACAAAGTTTGCAGACCTTGCTAGCGGTAAAGCAAAAACAGGTTCTTTAAGCCTTTACGTTGACGGTGAAAAGAAAGAAATTACAATTGATGAAGAAGATACAGTTGATGATATCTTAAATAAAATAGTTGACGCAGGTGGAACTACAAGAACAAGTGGTTCTTGGTCTGGTGGAACTTGGAATCCTCCAACTACAACTAATAACGTAAATGCAACTGTTCAAGACGGTAAAATTGTTATTTCAGGCAATAACGGCAAAGAAGTTGTATTAGGCGCATCTTCAGACGAATCAAATTTCGTAAAAGTAATGGGCTTGGTTAAAAATGCTGATACTGGTTCTTACGAAAGCTCATCAAAGATTTCAAGCGTAAACACTTCTTCTAAGATTATGGAAGCATTTAGCGGTCTAAAAGATGGTACTTTCAAAATCGGTAATGCCGAATTTACAATAGATGAAAATACAACAATTAAAGGCTTGATTTCAAAGATTAATTCAAGCGAAGATGCTGGAGTTTCAGCTTATTGGGACGCATCACAAAGCGAACTTGTTTTAACTTCTAAAACAGAAGGCGCTTTCAATATTAATATTGAAAAAGGTACAAGTAACTTTACTGATTTGTTTGGCTATACAACTACAACAACTGATCGTTGGGGTAATTCGACTACAAAATTGAAGGATCAACAATTAGGCGATTATGCAGAATTGACAATTAACGGTACAACATTGATTTCTTCTTCGAACACTGTTACAAGTGAAATTTCTGGTATTGAAGGCTTAACTTTAACATTGAACAGTGTTTCAAAAGCTGATGAATCAGGTACAATTAACCCATCGACAGTAAAAGTAGAACAAGATTCAGATGCATTATTAGATGCAGCAAAATCGTTTGTTACTGCGTATAACGAAGCAATTTCAAACATTGATGACAACACATCTTATGGAGATGCTTTGTATGGTGATTCTGCATTAACTTCTTTAAGAACAAACTTGAGAAGAACAGCTACAGCATCAATTGATGATGGAACAATGAAATTGTTGTCTGATATTGGTATTACAACCGGTAAGGCCAATAATTCAACTAGTACAACAGGTGTAAATACTTTGCAAATTGATGAAGATAAGTTCAAAGAGGCTCTTGCAAAAAATCCAGAAGCTGTAAAATCATTACTTGTTGGTGATAATAAAGGTACTAGCACCTCTGGTGGCGTAATGAATAAACTTGAAAAAATCGTTGAAGATTCTTTAGACGTTTCAACAGGTTATTTTGATGCAAAATCAAAATCCTTGAGTTCAAAGATTAAATCTCTTGAAAACTCAATTACATCAGCACAAAGTAGAGTTGATGCTTACCAAGCAAGATTAGAAAAACAATTTAGCAATATGGAGCAAATTATATCTTCAATTCAGTCTTCATATAGTCAATTGAACATATAGGTCGAGAAGATTTATAATAAACCACTTTTGATTGCGACTTCGGTATCGAGGTCGCATTCTTTCACATAGCCTTTTAAAGTTGGCAAAATGATTTTTATAGTGTTATCCTCTGCCTTTTTGTCTGTTTGCATAATTGCAATCATCTTTTTAGTTGGATAATTAAAATGTTTATCCTTAAAACCAAATTTACGTAACAATAGTGTTGCCATTTCTTTGTAATTTGCATCAATCAGCTTCAAATAATGAGCATAATTAAACATAAAGTACATTCCGTAGGAAACAGCCATTCCGTGAGTGAATTTTTTGTAATTTGTAATTTTTTCTAATGCATGAGCGTATGTGTGACCAAAGTTTAGGATTTTTCTTAATCCCGCCTCTTTTTCGTCCTTTGAAACAACTGATATTTTTAGTTCTATACAAACTTTTATAACTTTTTCTAAAAATCTTAAATCTCTATCTAAGATTTTTTCAAAATGTACTGACAAAAAGTCGAATAAACCATATTCAAATACGGCTTCACAGCTTTTTTCAATAAATGCATATTTTATAACCTCTGCAAGTCCACTTTTGAATTGAAGTTCATCTAAGGTTTTTAAAAAGTTTAAATTAATGTAAACTGATTTTGGCTGATAAAACGCTCCAACAAGGTTTTTACCAAATTCTGTATCAATAGCAACTTTGCCACCGACAGACGAGTCAACCGCCGCAAGTAAAGTTGTTGGAACTTGTACAAATTTAACCCCACGCATATATGTTGAAGCGACAAAGCCTGTAATATCGCCAACAACACCACCACCAATGGCAATAATTGCGCTTTTTCTGTTTAAACCTATTTTTGAACAATATTTTAATATCTTTTGATAGTTGCAGAAATTTTTTTGAATTTCGCCATCTTTTAATATATAAACATTTTCTTTTGGAAATCCTAGAGTTTTGGCATAAAGTTTGTGAACTTTTTCGCTCATAACGACAAGGTATTTTGGGTAATCTAAATCGCTCAAAATGCGTCCCATAAGTTCATCAAGAGGGTTCGTATCCATATAAATTGGGTACGATTTATTTTTTTCTTGAATCTCTACATCAATTTTATTAGGCATTTTCAGCTATCCTTTTTTGAATTTCCTCAATGATATTATATGGAGTTTTTCCGTCTGTGTCAATAATTATACTTGCTTTTTCATAATTTTGAGCTCTTTTTGAAAGAATTTCTTGAACTTTCTCTACACCAAACCCATGTTGTAAAAGTGGTCGATGTGTTTCTGATTTAATCCTGTCAAATAATGACTGCGCTGTGGCTCTTAAATAAATTGTTTTTCCGTTGTTATTAAGCATTTTACGGTTTTCTTTTCGTTCAAAAGCACCACCGCCAAGCGAAATTATTTGATTTTCTTTATCACAAAGTTCTTTAATTGCTTCTGTTTCAAGGTCTCTGAAAAAGTTCTCAGAATATTTTGCAAAAATGTCTGAAATTTTCATTTTGGCTTTGTTTTCAATATATTCGTCAACGTCAACTAATTCAAGTTCAGGCAAAATTTCTTTCAATTTTTTACCAATTAAAGTTTTGCCAGCGCCCATCATTCCAAGCAAAATAATATTATTTTTCATAGTTCTTTTTAATTTCGTTTAGAGAGTCTCCGCCGAATTTTTCTAATAATTCGTCAACCAAAATCCACGCAATTCTTGCTTCTGCAACGACTGCGCAAGCTGGTACTGCGCAAGTGTCTGAGCGCTCAAAGTGTGCTTCTGTTTGTTCTTTTTTGTATAAATCAACAGTTTTTAAAGGTGTGCGCATAGTTGGGATAGGTTTCATAACAGCTTTAACAATAATTGGTTCACCGTTTGTCATCCCGCCTTCAATACCACCGGCATTATTTGTTTTTCTATAAATTTTGTTGTCTGCAATGAAAACTTCATCGTGCATTTGACTGCCCATAAGTTCAGCAGCTTCTTCGCCAGCACCTATTTCAACTGATTTTACAGCAGGAATACTCATAATTGCTTGCGCAATTCTTCCATCAATTTTTCTATCCCAATGTACGTGTGAGCCTAAGCCGATTGGAAGGTTTCCAAAAATAACTTCAAATTTACCGCCCAATGTATCGCCGTTATTTTTTGCTTCATCAATGGCTTCCTTCATCATATCTGTTGCAACGTCATCAGCGCAACGTAATTCAGAATGTTCTGCGGATTCTTTTAGCAAAGTATAACTTTGTGGTAAAACTTCAGCCTTAACTTTACCGATTTGAGTTACATGTGAAAAACCGATAATATAAAATTCTTTTAAAATTTGTTTAGCAACAGCACCCACAGCAACCTCAATAGCTGTTTGACGAGCACTAGAACGCTCAAGAACGTCTCTTAAATCTTCTAATTGATATTTTATAGCTCCCGCAAAATCTGCGTGTCCTGGACGAACCTTCGTGAAGGATTTTTCTGCAACAAGTTTTAAAATGTCACGATTTTTTAAATCAACTTCTTTAACGCTCATTGGAATTCGCCAATTGTCAAAATCCTTGTTCATAATTTCAAGACAAATTGGTCCACCTGTTGTTTTGCCCAATCTTACGCCCGATTTAATTTCGCAAGTATCAGACTCAATTTTCATGCGTTTTCCACGTCCATAGCCAACTTGACGTCGTTTTAATTCGGTATTAATAAATTCTTCGCTAATCTTAAATCCTGCAGGAACGCCCTCAATAATTGCGTTTAAGCATTTACCATGACTTTCTCCTGAGGTTAAAAATCTAAACTTTTTCATTATAAATCCTATTTTATTTTTTTATTTATCTGCGTAACGCAAGAAAATTTGTTCTTTTGTTTGCATCATTTCTTCAACAATTACCCATCTTCCATTTGGTTGTTTTTGCCAAATTTGGTATGTTTTCAACCAATAATTATCCTTCATTGGCTGGCGCAATGCACTAACTTTTACACCATTAGGCACTTTTGTTGCTGTAATATTTGTGTACTTATTTGTATATTTTCTTAATTTTGCTGTACCTTGACTTAACTTCATTTGTTGAGCATAAGTTTGCATATTAGTCGTAGCATTAACTGTTTGACCATTTGGTTTTACAACTTGTCGTATAATTTTTGCTCTTGGTGAATAATAATTCAAAAGGCTTGGGCTATATGTGTTAGCCGCATTCACATATTGTCGGAACATACTTTTGGCTGTTGCTAAATCATCTGCAAATACTTGAGTTGACGAAATAATTAACATTAATAATACTAATAAAATTCTTTTCATTTTATGTCCTTTGCGATAGTCCTAATCTTTCTTCTATTCTAGCATAAACAGAATAAATAAAAAGCCCCGTTTTACTAACGAAGCTTTTTATTTTATATTACCTTTTTAGGTTATTATTTTTTTAAGAAATCTGGAATTTCAATATTTGAAAATCCTGGTAAACTGTTAGATTGAGCAGGTTCTGGAGTTGATTTCTTTGGAGTATTAAATGCGCCAGAGAAGAAATCAGCTGCACTCAATTGTTTTGTAGCTTTTTCTGTGTGCATTGAATTTGCGCTATGAGCCTTCATTTCAAAACCTGTTGCGATTACTGTAAGTTTTACTTCACCTTGCATATTAGGATCAATTACAGCACCGATAATAACAATTGCATCATCTTGAACTGAATCATTGATGATAGTTGAAGCTCTAGTTACATCTTGTAAAGTTAAGTCTGGACCACCTGTGATGTTAACGATAACACCTTTAGCACCTTCGATAGATGTTTCAAGAAGTTGAGAGTCGATAGCCTTCTTAGCAGCTTCTTCAGCTCTACCTTCACCTTGACCATAGCCAATACCCATCAATGCTGAACCTGATGCTTCCATTACTGAGCGAACATCAGCAAAGTCAACATTGATTAAACCTGGAATTGTGATGATATCTGTGATACCTTGAACACCTCTCAATAGAACTTCATCAACTACTGCGAATGATTCCATTAAACTCAAGTTTTTCTTTTCTTGAATAGCGCCTAACAAGTTGTCATTAGGAATAACGATAATAGCATCAACTGCATCTCTTAATTTTTCTATACCTTGAGCTGCTTGGTTAGCTCTACGTTTGCCTTCAAATTGGAAAGGTTTTGTAACAACTGCGATTGTAAGAATTTTTAAGTCTTTGGCAATTCTAGCTACGATTGGAGCTGCACCTGTACCAGTACCGCCACCCATACCAGCAGTAACAAATACCATATCTGCGCCTTCAATAGCTTTAGTTATTTCATCACGTGCTTCTTCTGCTGCTTTTTCACCAATTTCTGGGTTTCCGCCAGCACCTAAACCATTAGTTAAGTCTTTGCCTAATCTAATTTTATTTTGTTCTGGAGCTTGTCCGCATTTTAAAATTTGTGTATCTGTGTTCATCAAGTAAAAATCAACACCTGATAAACCACCTTTTATCATTCGGTTAACAGCGTTTCCGCCGCCACCGCCAACACCGATAACTTTAATCTTAGCAGGATTAACTAAATCTTGAGTTGTATCCTCTTGTTTGCTTGCACTGAAAAAGTCTGCAGCTTTGTTAAAATTGTCCACGTTTATTCCTCTTTATCTTTTCTTTCTCTTATTATGTAACATAAAAAAATTGTGTAGTAAAGAACTTTTTATGTTAATTATTATACAATCTTATCATTGTTTCAAGATGTAAGTTTCTTTATTAAGAAAACTTTACATAAAACAATTTATATAAGGGGCTTGCTAAAAGCAAGCCCCTAAAGGTTTTACGCCTCAATTATGTAATTCAAAAGAGTTCTTACACCGACACCTGTTGCACCTGCAATAAATTCTTTTTGAGGTTTATCAAGGAACGCAGTACCTGCAACGTCAAGGTGTGCCCATTTTACGTTATCTGTTACAAAGTTTTGTAAGAATAAGCCAGCTGCTGATGTACCACCCCAACGAGCGCCTGAGTTTTTCATATCAGCAATTTCGCTCTTTAAGCTGTCAAAATATTCTGGATACATTGGCATTTCCCAATATCTTTCACCAGATTTTGCACCAACTTGAATTAACCTGTTTACTAAATCCTTGTTGTTACCCATAATACCTGATGCGTGAGTGCCTAAAGCTACCATACAAGCACCAGTTAAAGTTGCAATATCAATAACTTCATCAACATTTAATTCGCAAGCGTAACAAAGAGCATCAGCCAAAGTTACTCTACCTTCTGCGTCAGTATTATCAATTTCAATTGTTTTACCATTTTTAGCTCTTAAAATATCACCTGGTTTGTACGCATTTGGTCCAATCATATTTTCGCAAGCAGCAATGATACCATGAACTTCAATGTTTGGTGAAAATTCTTTTATTTTGCTCATTACACCTAAAATACAAGCTGCACCTGACATATCATCTCTCATTGTAAGCATTGATGAAGCAGGTTTTAAGTCCATTCCGCCACTATCAAAGCATAAGCCTTTACCAATGATTGCAATACGTTTTGCAGGGTTTTTAGGTGTGTATTTTATATGGATAAATTTAGGTTCTTGTTGACTACCTCTTGCAACGGCAAGAAATGCACCCATTCCCATTTTTTCACAATCTTTGCGGTCATAAATTTTAGTTTCTAAGCCTAAACTTTTAGCAACTTCTGCTAATTTTGTTGGAGTTGCATATTCAGCGGGTTCATTTGCAAGGTTTCTTGTAAATTCCATTGCCTCTGCTCTTTTTTGACCTTTTTCTATTTTTGCTTTATCAAGATTTGTATATAATGTCTCGATATGATGCTTCTTTTCTGCTCTGTATTTATCAAATGCGTAATCACCAATCATTGCACCTTCTGAAATCATATCTGCATAGTCGAATTTTATATCAGAAAAATCTACAGCAATAGTTTTAGCCTGCATTTGAATAGCTTTTTTAACAGCTTTAGCCATAGCTTCTCTGATTTTGTTATTATCTAAATCGCTTTCTTTGCCTAAACCTACAACCAAAACTTTTCTTGCTGGATTTTTTCCGTAAGTTGGAAGAAGGTATGTTGTATTAAATTTACCTTCAAAGTTATCTTCATCAATAGCGTACTCGTTGGCAATTTCATTTGAAGTTCTTTGACCTTCAAACATATTCACCATCAAAATATCACATTCTTGATTTTTTACATCTGAAACAATTTTAATTTCCATATATTTTTCCTTTCTTTTAAAATTTTCTTTTATTCTAGCATTTTTTTTTAAGTAAATAAAACTATACATAAAACTATACAAATAATTATTATCATGTTAAAATTTTGGCAGTAGTAGTTAAATTTTTGAAAATATACGTAATGTAATTAACTTTTAAATATAAAATACAACTTAATAAGGGGATTGCTCGGTAGGATATATGTGCCGAGATTGCGTGTATTTGTAAAAAATAGAAAAGGTAAAGGTATAAAAGTATTATGGACTTTATTTCAGTAGTAGCGATTGTAATAGTCGTGCTTATGGCTGTTGTATTCACTGCTGTTTTTGTTTCACAGCGTGCGAAATACAAATCGTTGGAATTTGAATCAAAGAAAAAACAAGAAGATTTAGCAGAAAAAGAACAATTATTAGTTAAAGAAGCAATGATTAAAGCTAAAGATGCATTGCAAACAGAACGTGAACAATTAAACGAGGAAGAAAGAGAAAGAAGACAAGAACTTTCTCGCCAAGAAGCTAAGTTAGCTCAAAGAGAAGATGCTCTTGAAGATAAAATTCAAGATGCCACAGAAAGAGAAGTTGCAGCTCAAAGAAAAATGGACGAGTTGTTAGAAAAAGAAGACTATTTAGCAGAATTAGTTCAAAAACAAACCTCAGAACTTGAAAGAATTTCAGGTATGTCAGCTGAAGATGCTAAAAATATGTTATTAGAACAACTTAAAAATGATTTAGCTCAAGAACAAATGCAATTAATTAGAGAAAATGAAGCTAAAATTAAAGAAAAGGCTTTGGAACAATCTCAAGAAATATTGTCAACAACAATGCAGCGTTGTGTTATGGATCAAGTGGTTGAAAGTACAGTTTCTGTCGTTTCATTACCAAATGATGAAATGAAAGGTCGTATTATTGGTCGTGAAGGTCGTAACATTAGAACATTAGAAACTTTAACTGGTGTTGATTTAATTATTGATGATACTCCAGAAGCTGTTGTATTATCAAGTTTTGACCCTGTTAGACGTGAAGTTGCAAAATTAGCTTTAGAAAAACTTATTTCAGATGGACGTATTCACCCTGTTAGAATTGAAGAAATGGTTGCAAAAGCAAAAGATGAAGTTGAAAAGAAAATTCTTACAGAAGGTGAAAATGCCGCATTAGATATGGGAATTATGGGCTTGAACAAAGAACTTCTTAAAACTTTAGGACGTTTATATTACAGAACAAGTTACGGTCAAAACGTATTAAAACATTCACTTGAAGTAGGTCATATTGCTGGCATGTTAGCTGCGGAATTAGGCGCTAATGTTTATGTTGCTAAACGTGCAGGCTTATTACACGATATCGGTAAAGCAGTTGACCAAACACAAGAGGGTACTCATATTCAATTAGGTGTTGAAATTGCAAATAGATATGGTGAAAAAATGGAAATTATTCACGCTATTGAAGCTCACCACGATGACGTTACAGCAAACACAATTGAAGCTGTACTTGTTAAATTAGCAGATGCTATTTCTGCAGGTCGCCCAGGTGCAAGACGTGATACTTTAGAAATTTATATCAAACGTCTACAAAAAATTGAGGAAATTGTAAATAGTTTTAAAGGCATAAAACAATCATTTGCCGTACAAGCAGGTCGTGAAGTTCGTGTAATTGTTGAAGCTGAACAATTCGACGATTTGGCATCTCAAAAACTTGCAAGAGATATTGCAAAACGTATTGAAGACGAATTGGATTATCCAGGACAAATCAGAGTAACAGTTGTTAGAGAATTTAGAACAACAGAAATTGCAAAATAAATTAAAAGGTGAAATGCAGTTATGCAAGAACTGATTAAAATATTATTTTTTGGCGATATTGTCGGTAAAATAGGTAGAAATGCCGTTACCGACTATCTTGCCAATAATAAAGATAAATATGATTTTGTAATCGTGAATGCAGAAAATGCATCTCACGGTTTTGGTTTGACTCAAAAAAATTATAACCAGCTTGTTAATGCTGGAGTGGATTGCTTTACGTCTGGCAATCACATTTGGGATAAAAAAGAAATATTTAACTACATTGATAATGCGGATAAATTAGTTCGCCCTTTGAATTACCCCGAAGGAACAAAGGGAGAGGGGTTTCGAATTTTTGATGTTAAAAAACATAAAATTTGTGTAATGAATTTCTTAGGACGTGTGTTTATGCAACCTATGGATTCTCAATGGAAGATTATTGAGGAAAAGATTAAAGAAATTAAAGAGATTACACCAAATATTTTTGTGGATTTTCATGCCGAAGCAACAGCCGAAAAAATTTGTTTTGGTAGATTTTGTGCTAACTTTGGTGTGAGTGCATTTGTTGGAACTCATACTCATGTTCAAACAGCAGATGAAAAAATTATTAATAATAGTATGGCGTATATTACGGACGCAGGTTTTTGCGGTGCAGAAGATAGTGTTATAGGCATGGAATATACAACTTCACTAGCTAGAATGACAACATGCATGCCGGAACGCTTTGAAGTAGCTCAAGACAAGGTAGCTATAATTAATGCGGTTGAAATTACCTTAGATGCTTTAACAGGTAAGGCAACCGAAATAAAAAGAATTAATGACAAAATAGTATATGAAAATAATGGATTGGAGGTAGACTTTGATAATCAAAATAATCAAAAGTCCTGATTGGAGGTGGAAATAATGAAGCGTTCAGATTTTCACATCCACACTAATTATTCAGATGGTGTGTTTACACCAGAAAAAATCGTAGACACTGCTTTAGAGGCAGGTTTGCAAGCAATTGCATTAACTGATCACGATAATATTTTATCCTATGATATTGCGCAAAAATATTTAAATGAAATAGGTAAACAAGACGAACTTGAGATTATTCAAGGGGTTGAGGTAAACACAATTTACAAAAATTATGAAGTCCACATTTTAGGTTACTTTATGAATCCTAATAATGAAGATTTTCAAAAGCTTATGAAGGCGCAACAACAAGCTAGAATTAATCAAACACTTGAAATTATTGACCTGTTAGATAAAAAAGAAAATATAAAAATTTCTTTTGATTCAATTAAGGCTCAAGTTGCAGAAGGTGGAAGTATTGGACGTCCACATATTGCAAAAGCCATTACAAATGCAGGTGGTACAAATAGCGTGATTGAAGCATATAGCAAGTATATTAACGATAATTCACCTGTTTATGTGCAAAGAAAAACGGTTTCACCTCAAGATGCAGTTGAAATTATCTATGATGCAGGCGGTGTTCCTGTAATTGCTCATCCTCATGATATTGACATTGCAGAGGATTTAATTAAAGACTTAATGAACTACGGTTTGCGTGGTATTGAAGCATATCATAGAAAACATTCGCCTGCAGTTGTTGAATATTTTTCATCAATGGCAGAAAAATTAGGTTTGATTGTTACTGGAGGTTCAGATTTTCACGCACCAAACATTTTGAACGGTCAAATTCTTTTGGGCAAACACTTTATTCCTGAATGGATTTATGACAAACTTATTCAAGAGAAAAAACGCCTAGATATGGCTTAGGAGTTAATTAATGAAAAAACAAGCATTCACATTGGTCGAAATTATTGTAGTTATTTCTATTGTTGTTTTAACTGCTATAATTTTGATTCCAAATATTATTGATGATAATAAAAAATTACACACAATTTCTCAATGGAAACACACTTACAAAAATATTGAATACGTGTTTTCTGCGATTAAAGCTCAAACAACGGAGACTGACAAGGTTGCAATTGAAAAAACTCGAACTAATGACGAAAGAGAAGTTGTATTGTGTGATTTGTTAAATCCATATTTTAGAATGCAATCAGTTGTAGCCCCAAAGACTTACAAAACATACTTTATGGACGGCTCTTTTGTAAATGAAAAGAGCGAGTATTATGTTAAAAACTTGCACACTACAAATTCAGGTATGATTATAGGTGTAAAATGGTTGCTTGTTCCATCACAAGCTCAAAATTCTTTGCCTATCGCAATGATAACAATTGATTTAAATGGTCTTAAAAAACCGAATAAATGGGGACATGATATTTTTGGCGTAAACATTTTTGTTGATAGAATTGAACCTTTAGGAGAGGAATATGATGAAATGCTTATGAAATCAGATTGTTCTAAAAAAGGTAAAGGCATTTCTTGTGCATCATACTATAACAATTATGGTGGTAGATTAAATTAGTTTTGCGCAATATTTTTCAATTGGACAGCCTGTGCAGTTTGGTTTTTGCGGTTTGCAGACATTTTGCCCATGTGTAACGATGAGAGTATTAATGTCAATCCAATATTTTTGAGGTAATTTTTTGCGAAGTGCAAATTCTGTTTCTTCTGGATTTTTTGTTTTGACGTAACCAAGTCGGTTGAAAATTCTGTGAACATGCACATCGACGCAAATGGCTGGTTTGTTGAAACCTCTTGCTACAACTAAGTTTGCGGTTTTTCTGCCAACTCCATTGAATTTGCAAAGTTCATCAATGTTGCAAGGAACTTTGCCGTTGTATTTTTCAACTATTTCTTTTGAAAGTTGAATAATTTGTCGAGCTTTATTTGCGTAAAATCCTACAGGATAAATGGCTTTAGATAAATCTTCTTCTGAAACCTTCATCATTTCTTGAGGTGTTTTTGCTAGTTCCAACATTCTTAAAGTTGCAGGATAAGTTGTTTTATCGTTTGTTCGAAGGCTTAAAATACACGCAATTAGCACTAAATATGGGTCGTTAAAACTATCCATTAAACATACAAAATCGCTCTTTTGTTGTTTTGCTTCTTGCAAAAGTCTTACAATTTCGTCGATATCGCTCATTTCAATATGCTTTCTACGTCTAGTTCTAATTTTAATTTTAACGCATAAATATTGTCTAAATCAAATTCTGCAAGTTTTACCGCATCTTTTTCTGTTGTGACAATATTTCCGTGCAATTTTGCAACTTCGCTGTATTTATATTGGTGGTGATCGTCAAAAGTTATAGTGTCAAGTAAATTAAACTTTTGTCTTACAAAGTCGTAAAATTGTTCAGGCTGTCCGATTGCGCACATTGCAAAAACGTCAGATTTTAATGGTAAAACGTCAGTTGTTTTTATATTGTAGGTAAAACTAGGAACAACATTACACACAAAAGTTTTACGCTTGTCAAAAATGTTTTCAAAAATATCAGTTACAACAGGTTTTGAAGTTTTATTCATAATAAGCAATTTATCAGCTCTTTTTAACCCGTTTAAATCTTCCCTCAACGGCCCTGCGGGAAGGTGTTTCCCGTTACCAAACATTTTTTCGCTATCAACCAAAACAAGATTTAAATCTCTTTGAATTTTTCTATGCTGAAAAGCATCATCAAGAATTATAATTTCAACTCCAAAGTGTTTAATTGCTTCCTTTGCGGCTTTAACTCTGTTAGAGCAAGTTAAAACGTAAGCGTTGTTGATGTTTTGAGCAAACCAATAAGGCTCATCACCAATTTCTTCTGCCGTAAAGAAGATTTCGTTGTTAGCTGAAACGACGTGTACATCTTTATTTGATAGCTTCCCGCCATAACCTCTAGAGATAATTGCAACTTTTTTCCCTTGATAAATGTAATGTTTTGCAAGCTCTGCAACAACAGGAGTTTTTCCAACTCCGCCTGTTGTAAGATTTCCCACTGAAATTACATAAGCATTAACCTTTTCAGATTCTAAAATTCCTCTATCATATAGGTCATTTCTTATTTCTGTAATTTTGCTATAAAACATTGCCATAAAATCTAAGATTGGTTCAAGCCAAGCATTAGATTTTATGTTGTAGTGTATTTTGGTAATTTCGTTTTTTAAATTCATAATCTAGAACATTAATCTGAATAATAAAAATCTCTTATTCAATTTATCTGTGAATTTTCTTAAATTGCTTGCTGTTTTAGCTACGTCGTTAAGAGTTTGTGTCATTTGACATTTTTCATTTGGACTCATAGAATTTACAACTTCTAACGCTTTTGACAAGTCAATCATAGCTTTATTTACGTTAGAAACAGTTTCAAACACTTGAGTTTTTAGCTTTTGGTCTTTAGTCATCATATTAACAGATGCACTAATTTCGTTTACGTTGCTAACAATTGCGTTCAAGTCAGCGCCCAGTTGTTTAGCATCTGTGTTATCCATAACTTTGTTTAGATTGTTGGCAAAGTTTGTCATTGCTTTTGTTGCTTCAAACATTGTAGGCTTAAATTGAGGGTCGCCAGCAATATTATCAGCAAGTTTTGTAAGTTTATCAAAGTTTTTAGTAAAGCTATCAAGCATTTTCATCATTTGGTTCAAGTCTTCATTAGAAGAATCAATCAATTTTTCAGCTTTTTCCATAGTTGTTGTAGCTTGAGCTGTTAAGGCGTTGATGTTTACAACAGATTGTTTTAAATCTCGGATAACCTTATCTGATAATAAATCGTTAACTTTTTGGTTAGTTTCAGTCAATGATGCAGCAGCTTTATATTGCAAATCCATAAAGTCAGAAATTCTCATTGGCTCAATTACTGTATAAGGTGAATCTGTTTGAGGGTATGGCAACGCTTCATTGTCAAGCGCAGAAATTCTCATTTTGTTTACACCTTTAGTTTTAATTTGTTCACCCTTCATAAATTCAGGTAAAATCAATCCAGGTAAGTTTACGATATAGTCAATTTTATATGCATAAGTGGTTTTTACCTTATCTTGCATTAAAAGAGGAATTGTTTTAGTTAAAACAACTCTTGTATCCTTGATGTAGCCTACATCATAATATTTGTCATCAAGTTTTATTTCAACAGGATCATCTTTAAAAATTAAGTTTTTACCAACAACAGGCAAGTATAAAGTTCTTGTTTTTGGTGGCGTAATTTCAAGGAATTGTTCACCAATTAAGCCAGATTGTTGAATGGAAATCATAGAGGCTTTTGGAATTGTAATATTTGGTTCTGTTATAACAAACTTCAATTTTACGTAGCTTTTTTCACCGTTAACGACAGGTGTAATTTCTTCTACTTGACCGACTCTAAGCCCCATCATTTGTACGCCTGAGCCAGCTCTCATGCCGTTTACGTCTTTGAAATGTACTTCAATTCTTTCAGCAGATGAGAAGGCTCTACCTTTCACCCATAGAATTGTAAGAATTAAAATTACAAGAGCTACAAGTGTTAAAACGCCTACTTTGAATGATGATGATTTAATTTTATCCATGTTTACTTACCTATTTTAAATTAATTTAATTATATCAAAAAAACTACTCTGTTAACATTTTCATTGGACCTGTTAACGATGATGTTACAAACTGTTTAGTGTAATCGTTTCCTGCATTGCGCATTTCTTGAGGTGTGCCTTGAAAAACTGCTTTGCCGTCATATAGCATAAGTACTTGATCAGCAGTTCTCATAATGGTTGACATTTGGTGGGTTACAACGATAGAAGATGCGTGAGTTGTTTCTTTTAATCTCACAATGTAGTCTTCAATCAAGGTTGAAGAAATTGGGTCTAAGCCAGCGGTTGGCTCGTCGTAAAGTATTGTCTTAGGGTTTGTCACTATTGCACGGGCAAAACTTACACGCTTTTGCATACCACCAGAAAGTTCTGATGGAAATTTGTTTTCAATTCCTTGCAAACCTACAAGTTTAAGTTTTTCTTCAACGATTTGTTTCAAATCCTCTTGAGAATATTTTTTGCGTAAATCTTTTCTTTCTTGAAGTGCAAAACTAATGTTGTCAAAGATATTTAAAGAGTCGAAAAGAGCAGAATATTGGAATACCATTGCAATATCACCATCAGAAGTTTGAATTGTTCCAGAATCAGCCTCTAAAAGTCCACAAATGATTTTTAAAATGGTACTTTTCCCTGAACCTGAAAAACCAACTATTGCTAATGTTTCGCCGTCTTTTACTTCAAACGAAATATCTTTTAAAACTGTTTTATCATAAAATGATTTTACTAAATGTTCTACTTTTATCATAACTTTATCCTTAGAAGAAAAATGCTATTGAGAAAACTAAATCCCAAATAACTATTGCGACAAACGACCAAACAACAGCTTTTGTTGTTGCTAAGCCAACGCCTTTTGCTCCACCTTTTGCGATATAACCGCAAGTGCAACTGATTAATGCAATTGTAAATCCATAAACAAAGGCTTTTGCAATTGCAACCTTGATATCATAAATATATAATCCTGCCCAAACTGATGAAAAATAAGCCTTGTAGCTTAATTCAGATGCCATAGTCGAAGCTAAGCCACCACCTAAAATACCAAAGGTTGATGCTACGATTAAAACGGGTGGCATCATTAAAGTTCCAGCAATTACTCTAGGAACAAATAAATATTTTATAGGGTCAACACTTAAAACCTTCATTGCATCAATTTGTTCTGTAACACGCATAGTTGCAAGCTCTGAGGCTAAAGATGAACCAATCATAGAAATAATAGCAAAGCCCGACATAATAATACCAGTTTCACGAACAGTCAAAAGCGCAACCATCATACCTACGTAGTTTCCACCGCCTTGCTTAACCATTTCACCAGCGACTTGCATTGCAACGATGATTGAAGTCATACTTACAATTGAAATAGTGATAGGCAATGAGCTTACACCAAAACGAGAGGACTGCTCTATGACTGCCTTCCAATTGATTTGCCCTGTGAAAATGTATCTTAGAGTAGACAGCCCTTGAATCATAATCTCTCCAAGTGTTGTGAAAAAAACTTCAAATTCATCTGCAATCAATTTTAAAAACTGAAATGTTGCAGTCTCTTTTAGCTGTTCCCTAAGTTGTTCCATTGTGTCAATTATACAACGAATACAGCTATAAAGGCAATATGTTACATTCAGTTAAGAATGTAACATATTGCCTTATATTAATAAGATTATTTTATTCGGATACATATTCTATTAATTTATTAATATCTTTATTCCAAGAACCATACCAATTTTTTAAGATGATATCGGCAGGGCATAACCCTTGATAAGCCAAATCTTGAATAGGTTCTAAGTATCCTTCTTCGTTTTCATTTAAATCTTTCAAGCCGTTTTCAGAAATTGTCAATAATTCTTTTATAATGTCTTTTGCTTTTGTGTTGGCAAAAGGGGCTTGAGTTGCAAGTTTTGGAACATTATATCTTAATTCTGAAAAATGTTGAGGTTTATAGTTTTTAAACAATTCTTCAACTTCTTGCATTGATTTTTCTGAATATAAAATACCTTTATAAAAGGCCAGTAAAGCGTATTGAAGTCCTTTACCTGCACAATCTTGGTTTCTTATTTCAATAAATTTTCTCAATCGAACATCAGGAAAATATAGGTTGGCAGAAAGTTTGAAATCGTCAAGATTTGCGATTTCACCCATATATTCATGTGTCATAAATTGTTCTAGCGACATTGTACCGTTTATTGCGTGAACGTCATCTTCTCGTTGAAACATTATCATTGGAGTTTTTAAAATTTTATTTATATAATCATCAAAACTTTCTAAATTTAGATTTAATCCACATCTTTCAGAATCCGTATTAAGCCAAGCTAAAGCACGGAAGGTTTTATAACCTGTATCAACACCACCCCTAATCGGAGAATTTGCAAACATTGCAGTAGCAAATGGAGAAAGCATATTTGCTAATCTAAATTTACGCATTGCATCTTCTTCGCTAGTGTAATCAAAGCCAGCTTGGATTCCTGCAGTTTCTCGCATCATTACGTCAGATAAAATTCCCCACAAGTAGTTTGCCATAATATGATATCTGCGTTTTGGTAAAAGTTTTATATTTTTGTACGTAGATAAAATTGATACTCCATAATTCAAAAGTTTTATATCAAATTCATTTAAAATAGGTAATAAAGCCGAATCAATCTCTTTAATTTTTTGTTCTATTTTTTTGATACTTCTGTAAGGTTTTATACTCAATTCCATTTGAGAACCTGGTTCAAGAGTTAGGGTGTTATGCAATTTTTTCAAGCCGATAATATTATTTTTATCTAGCAAATAATCCCAATTTTCGTTTCTTGCGTAAAGTCTAAGAACTTCACAAACTCCGTCAATACCTTCGTAATGAGCAGAATGGTTATTCTCCTTTAGGATTGGCAAGCGTTCGTATTCAAAACCTATTTTAAGTTCTTCTGTTGTAGCTTTAATTCCATCAATAAATATTTGTTTAACTTCTTTTAAATCTAATTTTTCTTTCAATAGTTTAGACATTACAAATTCCTTTATTATTTTTATTATAACATTATTTAACTTATCAAATCAAAAATGAAACACATTAGCCTGTTTGTGTTATAAATATTAGTAATATGGACTATTTAACACGAGCAAAATATTTTAGAACTAAAAAAAGACTAGGACAAAATTTTTTAATTAATGAAGAAGTTCTTCACGATATCATTGATTTTGCAGACCTTTCAAAAGACGATATTGTTTTAGAAATTGGTCCCGGAGTTGGTTTTTTAACAGAACTTTTGGTTAAACATGCCGGCATGGTCATTGCGGTTGAACTTGACGAAGATGCTGTAAAAGTTTTGCGAGAACTTGATGCGACAAATTTGAAAATAGTTCATCAAGATATTTTAAAAACGGATATTGCAGAACTTGTTGAAGGGAAGAAAATTAAGGTTGTTGCGAATATTCCATATTATATTACAAGCCCAATTATTGCTCATTTGTTAGGCGAAATAGACGATTTAAACAACAAAAACAGAGCTTGTATTAAAGACATTATTCTTATGGTACAAGAAGAAGTTGCAAGAAGAATTGTCGCAACAGAAAAATCTGCTAGTAAGCAATATGGACTATTAACAATACTTTCGCAATTCTGGGCGGATTGTTCATTGCTTAGAATTGTTGGACAGCGATCTTTTTATCCAGCTCCAAAAGTTACGTCAGCACTTGTAAGGTTAAAAGTGAATGATAAACCAAGATTAGAATTATCGGATTACACTCATTTTAGAAAGACAATAAAAGCTGCATTTGGTCAACGTAGAAAAAATATTAAAAATGCACTTGTAAATGGTGGTTTTGACAAAGAAAAAGTGCAAACTGCACTTAAAAACTTAAATATTGATGAAAACGCAAGAGGTGAAAGTCTTTCTATTGAGATATTAGGCAAGATTTCAGAGGAATTATGCAAGTTAAAGTAAAAACTCCAGCAAAAATTAACTTAACTTTAGAAGTTTTAGGTAAGCGAGAAGACGGTTTTCACGACATTCAAAGTATTATGCAAATGATTAATTTGTATGATTTTTTGACAATTGATGTAGAACCGAGTCAAAAATTTGAGATAAATTTGTCAGGAGACAATCCAAATATTCCATACAACGAAAAAAATATTGTACATAAAGCAATTGTTTCATTTGTTGAAAAAACAAATTTAACTCCGCATAAATTTAATGTCTATATTCAAAAAAATATTCCAACAGAAGCAGGCTTAGCAGGTGGAAGCTCTGATGCTGTTGGTACATTTTTAGGTATAAATTACTTGTTTAATAATCCTTTAAGCGAAAAGAATTTACACGAACTTTGTGCAAATCTTGGTTCTGATTTGAATGTTATTTTAATGGGCGGTTGTGTTTTAGCAAAAGGCAGAGGGGAATCTGTTGAACGATTGCCATTTGTGGAATACCCTGTTTCCTTGATTAAGCCAAATAATTTAGGCATAAGTGCAAAAGAAGGTTATCAAAAGTATGCTCAATTAGAAAATAAGCCTAAAAATGACAATACGCACAAAATGATTGAACTTCTAAAAAAAGGTGAAGATGTTCGACCATTGCTTTACAATGATTTAGAAACAGCAGTATATAGCGATTATGAACAATTGCAAAAAATCAAATCTGCAAATCCAGAGTCGATTATGTCTGGTTCTGGTTCAACTTATTTTATTTTGTCAGACAAAATTAACCCTGTTGATGACTATTGGTTCAAAGAAGGGTTAAAAACAATTGCGACAGGTTGTGAAATTGTTTAATCAAAAAGTAATCTATGAGTTTCTGTATTACGTTTGATGTTGTCTAATTTTTGAATAAAAATTTCAGCTGTTAATGCGATAGTGGCTTCAAATAAATGACCGCCGATAATTTCGCATTTTTCATTTGAAAAGTTTCCGTGTAAGTGGACAATTAAATCTTCGTCTTTTGTTGTTACGTTTCCAATAAGAGAAGTGATTTCGTGTCCTTTTGGAAAAGTAAATCTATCATAATCTTGTTTTTCGCTGTTGTATGTACCAAGTTTTATGTTATTGGCAAATCCAATACCTTGAATACTTGCACCTTTAATGTCATGTTCTAAACAGAACTTTTTTATTTCAGTACAAATTTCTTGACCAATATCAAGTCTTAAAACGTAAGTGTCATTTGATTTCTGATAGTTTTTCATAATTATTTACTCTTTTTTACTGCTGCATCAATTAAGCCTTTGAATAATGGGTGAGGTCTTTCTGGACGAGATTTAAACTCAGGGTGGAATTGAGAGGCTACAAACCAATCAAGGTTAGGTAATTCAATCATTTCCATTAATTTTCCGTTTGGAGATTTTCCAGAGAAGATTAGTCCTGCTTTTTCTAAATCTTCAATATAAGCGTTATTAACTTCGTATCTGTGTCTATGGCGTTCGAAGATTACATCTGTTCCGTATGCTTTTCTTGCAACCGAATTTTTTCGTAAATGACATTCGTATTGACCTAAACGCATAGTACCACCGTATGCAGTAACGTCTTTTTGGTCTAACATTAAGTCGATAACAGGTTTTTCACATTCTTCTGAAAATTCTCTTGAGTTTGCGTCTTTTATACCTAATACGTGTCTTGCATATTCAATTACTGCGCATTGCATACCTAAACATAAGCCTAAGAATGGGACATTGTTTTCTCTTGCGTATCTAATAACATTTAATTTTCCTTCAATTCCTCTTACACCAAAGCCTCCAGGTACTACAACCGCTTGAATTCCACTCATCAATTCTTTACATTTTTCGTAATCAACACAATCTTCTGAGTTTATCCAATGTATGTTAATTTTTGCTTCATTTGCGTAACCTGCGTGTTTTAAGGCTTCAACAACAGAAATATATGCGTCGGATAATTTTGTATATTTGCCTGCTATCGCAACTTCTACTGTGCGTTTTGGATTTTTAATTCTTTCAACAAGTTTCTCCCAAGATTTTAAATCTGCACGCTTGTAGCAAGTTTGAAGTAAATTTAAAACAACTGCTGCCATATTTTGTTCTTCAAGAGCTAATGGAACTTCGTAAATGCTTTTCATATCACGACATTCAATTACTGCATCTTTTTGAACAGAACAAAATAGAGCAAGTTTTTCTTTTTCATCTTCTGGTAGTGGGTAAGAGGTTCTGCATACCAAGATTTCTGGCTGAATACCATAACTTCTTAAAACATTAACGCTGTGTTGAGAAGGTTTTGTTTTTAATTCGCCAGAAGTTGGTAAATATGGTAATAATGTGCAATGTACAGAAATTGCGTTTCCTATGCCGATTTCTGTTTTGAATTGACGTATTGCTTCAATAAATGGCAAACTTTCAATGTCACCAATTGTACCGCCAATTTCAATAATCATAAAATCAGGCTTAAATTGTTCTGTTGCCTTGTAAATTCTTGATTTTATTTCATTTGTAATATGAGGAACTACTTGAACCGTTGCCCCTAAGTATTCACCCTTACGCTCTTTGTTTATTACAGTTTGATAAATGCTTCCAGAAGTCACATTGTTGATTTGTGCAAAATCAGCATCAATAAATCTTTCATAATGTCCCAAGTCTAAATCTGTTTCAGCGCCGTCATTAGTTACAAAAACTTCGCCATGTTGAAATGGACTCATAGTTCCAGGATCAACATTAATATATGGGTCAAATTTTTGAATGGCAACAGAAAAACCTCTTGCTCTAAGTAATCGTCCTAAAGATGCACCAATAATGCCTTTGCCAAGTGAGCTTACAACCCCACCGGTAATAAAAATATATTTTGTACCCATAATTCCCCTGCTCTATGATAGTTAATTAGCTCTAATCGCTTTTAAAAGAAGTGGGATATTTTGCTATCCCACTTTATAAAAATTGTTTAGTTGATTTTTGGAACCTTGAAGAAACCGTTTTCTTCATCTGGTGCGTTAGCCATAAGCTGTTCTTTTGTTTGTTCGTAGTGAATAACGTCATCTCTCATTACGTTCACAAACTCTATTGGGTGAGATAACGGTTCTACGTTTGATGTATCAACTTCGTTCATTTGATCAACATATTTCAAAACATCGCCTAATTGACGAGTGAATTTTTCTTTTTCTTCTTCTGTTAGTTCTAAACGTGCAAGTTTTGCAACGTGTTCTACATCTTTAACTGTAATTGCCATTTCATTTTCTCCGTTCGTTTGAAATGATTATATCATGAAAATATTTTTGTGGCACGAGGTAAAATTCCTAAACAATAAGAAATTACTATTCCATAATTTGTAATAGGTACGTGCTTTTCAGTTGCGATTAAAATTCTTGAAAGGACTTCTTTACGGTTTGTCATACATGCTCCGCAGTGAATTATTAAGTCATAACCGGTAATATCAGGGAAGTCATGACCTGTGTAATATTTGCAAACAAATTCTTTACCTGTTTTTTGTTTTAATAATCGTGGAATTTTTACACGTGCGATGTCATCATCAATGGCATGGTGAGTGCAACTTTCTAAAAATAAAATTTTAGAACCATCTTTTAATTTTTCAATTGCATTTGCGCCTTCAATAAATTCGCTTAAATTACCTTTTAAACGAGCAAAAAGAATTGAAAAAGAAGTTAGAGGAATTGATTCTGGCACAATTTCTGAAACTTTTTTGAAGGCTTGAGAATCTGTTACGACAAGTGAAGGCGGATTTTTTAAACTATCTAAGGCCTCTTGAAGCTCTGATTCTTTAACAACGATTGAAATACAGTTTGAATCTAGTAAATCTCTTAAGGTTTGAACTTGTGGTAGTATAATTCTACCTTTAGGGGCTTCCTTATCAATTGGAATTACAAGGATTACGGTGGATTTTGTATCAACGAAATCACCTACTATTTTGGGTGAATTTATAAATTCATCGGGTAAAAGTTTTATTAATTTAGCTTTAAACTTGTCTATAATTTTGTCATCAGTAAAGGTTGAAGTAACCATAAAATCTGATTTTGCGTTTAAATTGTTATCTTGCTTGTTAACGATTATAAGATATGGTATGTTTAAATTTTTAAATTCGTCGATTATTTCATTTTCAATTTGAGTTAACTCAAATTTATCGGTGATAAGAACTGCAATATCGCAACGGTTAAGAATTTTGTGAGTTTTTTCAATACGTTGAGCGCCAAGCTCTGATGTGTCGTCAAGTCCAGCGGTGTCTAGAAAGGTTACAGGTCCGATAGGAAAAAGCTCCATAGATTTTTCGACAATATCAGTTGTAGTGCCTGCGATGTCTGAAACTATTGAGATTGATTGGCTTGTAATTTTATTAAGGAATGAAGATTTTCCGACGTTAGTTTTGCCGAAAAGTCCGATGTGTAAACGTAAAGATTTTAATGCTTTCATAAATTTCTCCTAAAAAGATTATAGCACGTAAGTGTTTGAGGATGAAAATTTTTGAAAAAAGGAAATACTTGAAAAAATGTAAAAAAGTGCTTGATTTTAAAAAAGGTTTATGCTAAATTAAGAGCACAGCAGAAATGCGGGCTATTAGCTCAGGTGGTTAGAGCGCACGCCTGATAAGCGTGAGGTCCCAAGTTCGAGTCTTGGATGGCCCACCATTAAAAAAAGAAGTCATTTATGACTTCTTTTTTTTTTGATATTCCATAAAAGCAAAGGAGAAAATATGAAAGTAGAAGAAATTTTAAATAGATTAAAAACAAATGGTTGGTTACCAGAAAACGATATTAATAGTTTTATAAAAGATATTAAATGGTGCATAGAGCAAAGAACAACACCTGCAGATATTAATGATATTTTTAGTGCTTTTGTTAACTTAACACCGAAAGACGTAAAAGTTTTAATCATCGGACAAGATCCATATCCGGATATAAAAAAGGCACATGGCTTAGCTTTTTCTTATAAAGATGGCTCTATTCCTGCGGAGGATTCTTTAAGAAATATTTTTGATAAGATTAAAGACGATTTGGGCACAGACAATACTCATACAAATTTGTCAGTTTGGAAAGAACAAGGTGTTTTATTATTAAATACTTCTTTAACATACCAAAAATGTAATAAAAATGAACATAAAAAAAGATGGAAAAAGTTTATTAATTGTGTAATTGATAATTTAATTAACGAAAAAAAGAAAAATTCTAGTGAGCCTTTATTTATAATGCTATGGGGTAGAGATGCTAATAAATTAACACCTTTAACTACTGCAAAAGAAAAAAGATGGAATTATAGCAATATAAAAATTTCCCGTTCATCACATCCTTCAAATAATTATGGTGCTTGTAACAAAAAACTAAAAAGTGCTAACAACACTGCTTTTTTTGATAAAGATAAAGATTATCAACCATTTCAAGATTGTAATAAATTTTTAAGAGAAAATGGTGTAGTTGAAATTGACTGGAATAAAAAGACGGAATAGCCGTAAATTCTTTTGATATATTATTATGACCTATTTTGACGTAGGCATATTTTATAATACTTCTATAAGGAGAAAATTATGAAATATTTAATACGAGCAAATAAGGTTGTTTTTAGTGGCAATTTGCAAATGATAATGCAATATGTTTCTGATTTCTACAAATCAGAAAGTAAGTTGTGGGCAGATAAAGACGGTAATTTTACAGATTTTGGCAAGTTCAAAACCTTTATTGAATCAATGGATTACAAAATTATGGATAAAATTCCGAATAATTGCAGATGTGAAGGCACTGCAATTTCTAATGCTGAGTTTAAACAAATCTGTGATGAAGAACATTATAATTTGAAAGCAATAGCACAACGATTACACATAACAGAAAAATTAACTGCACAATTAATGAGAAAATTAAAAATAAGAAAGTAGGAAAAATGAAAGAGATACAAGGAAAATATAATAGCGATTGGAACAATTCTGCACCACATGGAGCTGGAAGATTGTTATCGAGAAGTGAGGCAAAAAACTTGTTGAATATGAGCGAATACAAAGAAAAAATGAAAGATATTTTTTCAACTTGTATTTCAATAGATACACTTGATGAATCACCAATGGCATACAAAAATGGTGAAGAAATTATTAAAAGAATTGAACCAACAGCAACAATTCTCGACCACTTAAAACCCGTATATAACTTCAAAGCAAAGAAGTAAGGGGTAATGCAAACTTTGTGCTAAAATTGAAATAATGAAAGGGAATAAAATGTCAGAAGAAAATAAACTTATTGAAATTGTAGATGAATTATCAAAAAATGCGATGTTTCGATTATCGCTTTGTTCTAAAGAATTGTTTCACTCAAATTTTTGGGCGTGGTTAATTGAACAAGAACCTAAATTTGTTTATATGTTTGGAGAAGAATTTTCAAATATAGAAGAAAAAGTTGATATAAAACGTGAAGATAAAATTTGTACAGTTGAAGAAAAAGATATATTTAATGAAAATAAAACTTACAAAAAAAATTGTATCGCAGATATTTCTTTTATTCACAATAATAATTTGTATATCATAGAAAATAAGTTAAAATCTTTACCGAATAAAGAACAATTAGAAAATTATATTGTTGGAGATATTATTAATGAAAAATATAAAGACTTACAAAGAAAAGTTATATTAACTTCTTTTACAAAACCAATATTTGAATTAAATATAAATATTAAATATGTTTCTTATAAAGATATTTGTGATAAATTAAAAAATCTAAAATATCTTTTTAATAGCAATAACGAGAATAAAATCCTTTTAGAAAATTATATTAAATATTTAGATTTAATGAATCAACTAAATGATAATTTATCGTTAAAAAATAGTGAATCAATGACTTATGGAGTACTTTTAGACAAAATAGAAAAAGCACAAGAAAAACTTGAAAGTTTACATTTTGACACCTTTGTCAAAAATTTAGTGTATTGTCACTTAGTAAGTGATTTATTAGAAGATTGTAAAGATAAAGAGAATTTATTTACATGTGTAACTTATTCAAGTAAAGCCAAACATTCTTATATGGATATAATGTATACATATTATAAGAGAACGGCTGATGAAATTAACAAGTATAGAAAATCTGGTGAACAAGACTTCAAGGTTTTTCTTGCTGGAATTCAAATTGCAGGAAATGAATATCGAAAATATTTTAATGTGATAAAGAAAAAAACAAGCAAAGATAACGAAACTAAAAATAAACTTACTCTATTTCTTAGAAACAAATATGAAAATTTCCTAGAAAACACTTATGATAGCAATAGAAAAAATAACAACAATGGTTTTTGGTGTTATGATTATCCTGAAGATACTTGGTTATATAAAAAAACAAATGTTGATATAAACAGTTTAACTTTTAAAGACTTAAAAAAACAAATCATAAAAGATTTAAATTATTTGAATGACAACAAATAAATAAATTTAAGAAATAAAAAACGCAACATAATACGACCTGATTTGACATAGTCAGGTCGTATTATATTATTATAGAATTATTTAATAAATGAGGTTTCTTATGTCAAGATTAAACAAAGCGGATGACATCATTGAATTAGGACTTATGTTGCAAAGTAGCAGTCGTGGAATATCTATTGATGATATCGCAGAAAGATTTGAATGTTCAAGACGTTCGGCAGAACGCATGAAAACAGTTCTTTTTGAAAAATTCCCAGAAAAAGTTGAAGAAGTCCCGTCTTACGATAGAAAAAAGCGTTGGAGATTTAAAAAAGGCACTATGAATTGTCTTATACCTAAGTTATTTTAGTTCATATATAAATTAACTATCATGTCAGGATTTGATGTTGTGTGTTCAGGGTGTTCTTTCCATAAATATATTTGCATATAGGCAGGAAACGTATCTGGACGAAATTCAAGTGCTCTTTGATTTGGAGAACCGTTGTTGCAACCGCCTTCAACTTGACATGCTCCGCCTAGATGAATGAAATCAAGGAAGTTATAAACATTATCCATAATTGAGTTTTCATCAGAAAATCCAACATATTTTGAGTTTGCAACATAACCCCATTCGTATCCAAAATCCTTTGCGTTAATTGGTTTTAGATAATAAATGGTATATTTTCTACCTTCTGGTCGCACATAGTTGTTATGATAGGCTGAAAGGTTATAATATACATTAATTGCCTCTTTTGAGACTGTAATTTTTGTTGGTAAAAGTTTGGCGGTTGTAGAACAAGAACTTGGAATTGAGTATGTATAATAGGGCATTTCAATCATAACAAGTCCTAGAGGATTGTTCATAAACACACTTTCTTCTGAAGGTCCGTCTGTTCTGCCTTTTGTTGATTGCCAGCCGTCACAATACGCACCTTTTACCCCAATCCAAGGTTTTCCGCTGACAATTCCTCCAAAAATACTTTCCATTGGTTTGTAATTAGGCATATTAAACACTTTTGACACGTAGTTTTTACGCTCATTTAAAATACTTTCTTGAGTTCTTCCAGAATAAGCTGTTGGCGGATTTACGGCAACAGAAACTTCCTTTTGAGTTTTTAATTGAGTTAAAATACTAGAAGAATATTCAATGTTGCCTTTTGATTTAACTTCTGGAGCTTTTAAATCAGGAGTTTCAGATTCTTGAGCCTGCTCTTGTTCTAGTTCTTGCGTTTGAGGTGCTTCTGTTTGTGTTACTGCAAAATTTTCTTCTGCTACTTTATCGTCTTTTAAAAAATGATTGTAGCAAGAGCCAAGAATTACAACAAATAAAGCTACTAATAATATGTTAATTAAATTTTGGTTATTCATAAAAACTCCTAGTGATTTGTGTTTTTTATTATACCGAATTGTCAACCTAAATGCAAATTTTATTTTTCCACTCTTTATGATAGTATTAAGTTAAGGATTATGAGGAGTAATGATAAAGAAATTCTTTATTCAAAATAAATTTTGTATAATACTTGCTCTTTTGGGTGCGATTCTTTTAACCTTGTTAACTCCTCATTTTTACGTAAAATCGGAGTATTGGTAAAACAAGTTAGTTTTGTCGGAAGAAGCGTTTGTAAATTTAGGGTTTCATCAAACAACTTCTGATAATTTAAAAAATATTATAAGTATAACTAAATTTTCAAATATTGATAAAAATGTCGTGCTAAATAAATTAAGTGACAGGTTTTATGAAATAAAATACAAATATCATTTTATTTTATACCCAAAAACAATGCAATTTGATGCGATAAGTTTTTATGCAAATTCAGAAAGCGAAGCTGTAATTGAATTTTCTTATAATATGAATGTTAAAAACTTTTTTATCAATAATGTAGATTTGTCTTCAAGTGTTATAAAGGAAACTGACGGCAGTTCTTTTTATATTTTTAAAATAAAAAAGGGCGAGAGTTATAACATAAAATTTTTGGGTGAGGTTAATTCAAAAAATGTTAAATTGCTTAATAATATCAACTTATTGGCATTGTTTTTAACTTATATTTTTTATAGCATATTTGCATTTTTTATTTTTAAAAATAGAAAATCTGTCGCACTTGAAATTAAAAAATTTTTTAAACAAAATAAGTTTTTGATTGTGTGGGGAGTTTTTGGCTTTATTGTTTGTATATTTTACGTTTTGAAAATGCTAAAAGGCGTAAATTATTTGGCAATGAATAATATTTTTATGTCAATGGACACCAAAAATGTTATAAGAACTATTTGTTTTGGTACGGCTAGACAATACCATGCGTACGGATTTTTGCCATTTTATCCATTTTTTGATTCCTTAATTTTATTGACGAAAAATTTAACCCTAACCTTGTCTATAATTTACTCAGCGATAATTACAATGACGGTTGGATTTGTTTATAAATCTGTAAAAATAATTTTGCCAAAATTCAAATTCTTACCTGTTGTCCTAACTTTAATTTTCGCATTTAGTTATGCAATAATGTTCAATGCTTTCGTTTTTGAATTTTATCCGATTACTGGGTTTTATCTGTCAATTTTAATTTATTTGAGCATAAGATTGTTCAATAAAGAAACGGTAAATTCAAGAGATTGGTTAGTTTTGACAATATTTTGCGCATTAACCTTTGGTGTTGCGTTTGTAAATATCGTAACTGCTTTAATTTTTATTATTCCTATTTTGCTTGTAAAAGCGAATAAAAGGACTTGTTTTAAATTTTTGGTAATAACTTTTGCTTTTGTATTGGTGTTTGCTTCGTTTAAATCATTAACTAACGATTATCAATCTTTAAAAGTTTTGAATGTAAAAAATAATACCGCAGATATTTCTAGGTGGGTGAATACCGAAAATAGAAAAGATTTTGCAAAACAGGCTCTTTATATGCCGATGTTAGCAAATTACAAACTTGCGAATACAAACCTTATGAAAAGTTTCTGGGTTATGTTTGCGGGGCTTATTTTAATTTCAATTCTATTACTGATGAAAAACAAAACTTCAAAAGGTGAAAAGGTTTTATATTTGGCATTTTTGAGCGCATTAGCTTATAATATTTTAGCAATATATGTTTGGGATAGCGTGGCGGGCTTTATGTTTGCGCAAAACCATTTTGCCTTGTGGTTTGTTGTTTTTTCCAGTGCGTTAAAACTTTTTGACGATGAATTAAATAAAAGACAAATGACTGTGAATAATAATTTTATCAAATTTGTGCTGATAATGTTCTTGATTTTTGAAATTCCAGCAAACCTTTTGGGAGTATATGTAAATCATTTTGTTGCAGTAAAAAAATCACCTCTAACATCTTCTGTAATGGAGATTAAAAAGTGATTAAGAGTTTGTTCAAAGCCTTTAGGGTAAAACATTACCTAAAAAATATAGTTGTGTTTATTCCGCTAGTTTTTTCATTAAAGTTTTCGGACTTGAAACTTACAACTCTTTCAATTGTTGCGTTTGTTGCATTTTCTTTAATAGCTTCGGCGGTTTATGTTTTTAATGATATTTTTGATGCAGAAAAAGATAAAATGCACCCAATCAAGAAAAATAGACCGATTGCAAGCGGTGAAGTTAATGTTTCTTTGGCTTGGTGTGTATTTGTCATATTAACTTTATTCAGTTTTATTTTGGCGTTAGCAATAAATAAGTACGTATTTGCGAGTGTTTTCGCTTATCTTTTGCTAAACCTTTTGTATACGTATAAATTAAAAACAACCCCGATAGTTGATGTTGTTTGTATAGCATTTGGATTTATACTAAGAGTTTTGGCTGGCTGTGGGGCTATCTTGGTTGCGCCGTCTTTGTTGGTAATATTACTTACATTCTTCACTTCGCTATTTTTTACCTTTGCAAAGCGAAAATTAGAATTTGCACTGATTTCTCAAAACAATTGCAGAGCTTCAATAAAGTGTTATAATGAGCGATTACTAAATCATCTTGTGCGAATTAATGCAATTTTATCCGTAGTTTTTTATGTTGCTTATGTGCAAGCTGTAAATGCTAATGCGAAATTTTTGATAATAAGTGCAATACCTTTTGCTATTTTGATTTTTAGATTATTGTTTTTAACACATACGTCAAAAAACAACGACGATCCTGCAAATTTTATCTATAAAGATAAGGTCACAAAAATTATCTTACTGCTTTATTTTGTAACCTTAGCACTTGTTTTGATTATTCGTTAAATTCTTTAATCGCAAGTTCTACCCACTTTGCAAGAGTGTTCATGTTGTATGGTTTAGGTAAATAAATGTCAGAACCTGCATTAAGAATACTTTCTTTGCTATGATAAATTGATGTTGTAATAATTTTAATTTTAGGGTTATTTTTTTTGATTTTTTGACAAAATTCAAGTTCTTTCATCTCTTTGTCGTCACCTGTATCAAGAATTACAAGAGCTGGGTTATAGCTTTCAATACTTTCTATTTTGTCAAAATTTACTGTTGAATAACCTTTTAAACCTAAAGCAGTTGCTAAAAGCAATGATAATGCTTCATCTTGTTCTTTTATTACGATTTTATTATTAAATTCTTTTTGTACGACAGAGCCTGCTCCGGCAATTTTGGGGCGTTCTATTAAATAACTTGAGGTATCTTTCTTTTTTGCCAAATTATACGCTTGATTTAATTCTTGAATGACATCTTCGGGAGAATTAAATTTTTTGATATCACTTGTAACTCCGCCTGTTGTTGCGTTTACAAAGTTGCAACGATGTTCTGAAAGTTCGTCACCGTTTAACATCATATAACCACGTTCAAGGTCGTGTTCGGAGTAGAATTTGTTTTTTACTGATTCAAATGCAAATGTCATAAATGAGGCGATTTTTTCAGCTTTTATCGGGCTAGTGAGGATTAAAAAGTCTCTATCTGTCAACAAACCTAAAAAGTCATTTTCATCTAATGCTGAATTGATTATTGCTGCAAAGGTTTGGAGCATTTTGTCTGAGGCTAATTCGGTATAAGTTTCCTTGTATCTGTAAAAATTATCAATTCCCGTAACCAAGCAAGCCCAAGGACTTTTAGATGCTAGAACTCTTTTTATTGCCTTGTAACAGTATTTTTTTGTTGGTAAATTTGTTTTTACGTCTAAATTTGTTTCGTATTCACGTCTGATGTGGGCTTTAATCCTGATTTTGAATTCTTCTGAATTTACAGGCTCAGAGATAAAATCATCTGCACCGCTTTCTAGAACTTTAATTTTATCTGTTGTTTCGGCTGATTTTGACATTGCAACGAGGATTGGTCTCATGTTGTAGGTTAAAAATCTTATGCGTTCGCAAAAATTGCAAAGGCTTTCGTTGATACTGTCAGAAACAATGATTAAATCAGGCTCATTTGTTTGAATAAATTTTAGTGCAAGAGGTAGGTCTTTTATGATTTCAACCGTGTTTGAGGAATCCTCTAAAATCTTTTTATATTTTGTTGAAAGTTCTTTTCTAGTATCAATAATTAATGTTTTGGTGCGCATTTTGCCCTCGCTTGATTTTCAATGTCACCAATTGGCATAAGGACCTCAAAAGTTGTACCATTTTCAGAACTTTCTACGTTAATTTTTCCGTTCATGTTTTCAACAAGGTTCTTAGTTATAAATAATCCTAGCCCAGAGCCTTGAACCTCACGAGTTAGAGGATTATCAATTCTTGAAAATTTTTCAAAAATTCTTTCTTTGTCATCATCTTTTATACCAACTCCGTGATCAATAATTTTTATTGAAACAAAATTGTTTGGCGCAAAATCAGTCTTAATCCTAACTTCAGAACCTTGTTTTGAATATTTGCAGGCGTTTTCAACAAGATTTATAATTATTTGTTGAAAATTATTGTTATCAACCACAATTGGCGGAAGTTTTTCATTAAACTCTGTCACAATTTTGTGAGTTTTATACTGTTGTTGAACAATCGGAATTACCGCTTTTATTGAACTATTAGCTGAAACACTCTTATAAACATAGTTTTCTTTGCTTTGAACTTTAGAAACTGCCAGAACATTTTCAACAAGTTTAATCAAACGATTTGATTGTTCTTCAATAATTTTTAAAAACTGCTTTTTGCTATCATCATCAAGCATATCCCACGAAGAAAGCATCGTTTGAGCAAACCCTCTAATGCTTGTCAAAGGTGTTCTTAACTCGTGTGAAACTGTTGATATAAAATCGTGTTGTGATTGTTTTTCGCTCATATTTTAATTATATAGCTTTATTTTAAATTTCTTTTAAAACTTAAGATTTTTATAATTATTTGATTACATTTACGTAAACAGAACGAGTGCAAACGCTAATTTCTTTGCCATCTAAGGCTTTTTTCATATCTTCAATATAATTGTTGACAGTTTCTTCGTCAAAGTATTTCAAAAATCGTTCTTTAATGGTTGGTTTATCTGGCGCAGGAGGTGCTACAAACCATTGTTCAACCATTTTTGCATTGGCAACGTAAGTTGAAGGAATAATATCCGCATCAACGGTTCCATCAGAAAATCCAGCTTTTTCAAAATTTTGGGCTAATGTGTTTTCATCGAAATTGCACAAAGAATCCTCCATATTGGTCATAAAATCATCTTCTGCTTTTTTAAATTTTTCATAATTTCTGATTTCTTCTGGTGTAGTTAACTCCCAATATCTTGTGTTTGAGCGAATAATTGGTTCAAAACAACAGAAATGGCCACCTTTTTTAAGGATTCTATAAATTTCATTAATTGCGGGTTGCTTGTCGACAATGTGAACTAAAACTGAACGCATCATTGCTGTATCAACTGAATTATCAGGTAGTGGAATTTTTTCAGCTGGACATTGCAACATTTCATAACCTTGAGTTATTCCTTGTTCTTTCAAAAATTTTTCGCAACTATCAAGACAGTCTTTAAATTTGTCAGAAAATATAATTTTTCCCGTACCGTTAAGTTGTTCTAGTGCTTTAAATGCTAATAAGCCTGTGCCTGTACCAATATCAATAATTGTTTGGTTGGGTTTTATATTTGCTCTTAAAAGCACATTATCACGAACAACTGCTAACCAATTCATAGTTTGTTGTTGCATTTCTGGCGTTAAAAATGAAAAGCGAGTTTCCATAAGCCATTGTGTCCAGTTTTTGCATATATCTCTATTCATAATGCGTCTATTTTACTAGATAAATCAGTTTATTTGAATACTTTGTGTGGTGGAATTATTTACCAAATACAGGTGGAGGTTGAATGTATAGTGGGGTAAGCATACGCCAATCAGTTGTTAGCTCATTTTTACGTTCATTAACAATGCTGATTAAAATTTCTGCTAAATTTGCATTTAGTGTTGTGTAAGACACAATATCGTCAGTAACTTCAGAGAAAATTTTGTACATATTATCATCACAAATTACTGAATATTCATCAGCTTTAACCATTTCTTTTACATCATCAATTGCAATAGCGCCTAAAACTTCCTCGTCCCAAACGTAAGCCATGTTTTTTCTTGCATCAAGCAATACCAAAGGTTTTTTGCCAGTTCTTTTTACTCTTGATAAAATTTCTAAAGAAGAAACACCCAAAACCTTGCAGCCTAATTGTTGCGCCATTACTCTTGCAACTGTTGTGCATGCTCTAATTCCTGTAAAACTTCCTGGACCAACATTTGTAGCTATTTCTGTAATGTCTTGAGGGGTTAAATTATTTTCTTTTAAAAGTTCTGTAATTGACGACATTAAGTATGTTGAATGATAAGTAGAGCCTTTGTTTTCCAAAACTTTTGTGCCTAAAAGGTTGTATCCATCGGCTAAACCTATATATGTTTTATCTAAACTTGTATCAAAAGTTAATAACATTTTTTTAATTCCTCAAGAATTTTTGATTCTTTTTCTCCATAAGCTGTAAATGAGTATTTACGGCTGTCGTTGGCTTCATAAGTTACGTTAATTTCAAGTCTGTTGAACGGTATTTCATCTTGTGAAAATTCAGCCCATTCAACAAATGTCAAAATTTTCCCTTCAGAATATTCACGCAATTCATCGCAAATTGTTTTCACACCAACATTTTCAAGTCGGTACAAATCAAAGTGATAAATTGGTAATTTACCGCTATGATATTCGTTTAAAATTACGAAGCTAGGGCTTGTAACGTGTTCTTTTACGTTTAATTTGTCTGCAACAAGTTTTACAAAGGCTGTTTTTCCAGCGCCAATTTCGCCAAACAGATTTACAAAACAACCATTTTCAACAAGTTTTGCAAAGTTTGTTGCTAAATTTTCGGTGTCATTTAATGAATTGCAAATTACTTCAAAAGTTTTCATGTCTAGCCTCTGTTGATGATAACCTTGTTTCTGCCGTGTTCTTTTGCAAAGTACAAGGCTTTATCGGCTTTTGTATACAATTGTTGAGGTTCGTCGCCTTCCTTGTATTGGTAAACGCCAACACTAATTGTAACTTGAATTTCGCTAATCTTAGCATCTTTAACGTGAGTTAAATCAACGTGTTTTGCTTCAACAGCGGATCTCAAACGTTGAGCTACGCTACCTGCTTCTTCAAGTTTTGTATAAGGAAGTAGAATTGCAAATTCTTCACCACCGTATCTAGAAGGAATATCAGATTCACGAACTTGTGTTTTAATAATTTCTGCAACATTTTTCAAAACTTCATCACCAACAGCGTGACCGTAGCTATCGTTAACCTTTTTGAAGAAGTCGATATCTAACATGATTGCGCATAATGGGTGTCCTTGACGTTTTGCAGTTGCAACAGCTTGTTTTAAGCGAACTTCAAATTGACGACGGTTGTTCAATCCAGTCAATGCGTCTAATGTTGCGTGTTGCAATACTTCTGCATACATATTTGCACGTTGGATTGTGATTGAAGATTGTTTTGTTAATTGATCTAGATAATCAATTTCTCTTTGAGATAACTTATCAACATGGCTGTGAGCAACGATACCGCCTAAAATTGATGAATCTGCAGCAACAAGAGGGAAAATACCAATTTTGTTATCTTCTGTCAAGGTGTAAGATGTGTCAGCTGACATGTTGTTCACCATTTCAAGAATTTTTGTATCTCTGCAAGCCAATGGCCATACTAATTTGAATTCTCCGTCTTGTTTTAAGAAGATGTAAATTAAATGATCTGAAATAAATTTATCAATCATTTCACCAATAAGTGGAATGATGTAGTTCAAATCGTATTGGGTTTCGATAATTTTTGCAATGTTCTTCATTGATTCGTGGAAGTCAATGTTTGCTTGCATCTTATCGGCTAAAACTTTGTTTTGGATTTTTAAAGAAATTTGGTAAGCTGAAATAATCAACGCTTTAAAGAAGTCGATTGTTAATACATCAGAAATTGCTAAGTTGATAATAAGCTCAATTAAACCGTAAGGAGTTTCGCCCTTCATTAATGGGAACAAAATTGTATTTTTACGAGCGCTGATGTACTTGTTAATGTTCCAAAAGTCCTTGATGTTAATACTGTTGTCGTTAATCAAAAAGTCGTCATATTTTGAAGTTTTGACTACTTGATATAACTTTTCTGTATATTCTTTGTCGTGAATTTCGTCAATTACAATCCAGCTTTTTGCGTAATCACGAAGTGTTTGCGTATTTTCATCATAAATATAGATGTTCAAGTTTTCAAGATTAATCATTCCTCTGAAAGATTCAGAAAGTGATTCAATAATATCCGCAGGGTCAGAGTGTTGTGTCAATCCGATTGACACATTCGATAAAAAGTTTAATTCTTTTGAGTTGCTACTTTCTGTTTCAAAAGATTCGCTCATTTTCCACCCTTTCAACTATTCAAAAAAATTGTTAATATCGTTTATATTTTTTGCGATGTCAACAAGTTCATTATAAACATCTATTATATTGTCACCCGAAATATTTAAATTTTCAAGTATATCTAAAGGAATGTTATCAATATTTAAGTTTTTGTTACTCATTATTGTTGAAACTAAACAGTTTGCAACGTAAACAATGCTACATTCTTTTTTATACCTTTCGCTTGCGTTCGGATTGTGATGATATGTGATGATGTCACAAAAAATTTCTGGTAAATTCCACGAATAAGCCACCATATTCGCAATTTCACAATGGTTTAAACCACATTCTTGTTCTTCTTTTTGTAAAAGCTCTTTGTCAGTTTCATATTCTTGAGAGCAAACATTTGAATAATTCTCCCAATCGTATTGAGCGAAAATTATTTTGCCGATGTCGTGCAAAAATGCTGCGGAAAATATGTCCTCATTTGTATTCAAGACCGTTTTTTTTGATAACATTCTTGAGGCGGTTGCGGTTAGTAAAGAATGTTTCCAAAAGTTTTTGTAATCAAAAGTTTTGTTGCCTTTTGGTGAAAACATCTTGAAAATACTAGCTGATAGGATTACCCCTTTTACTGTTGTAAAGCCTAAAATAATTATGGCTTGATGAATTGTAGAAATTTGTTTTGGAAATCCGTAGTATGCAGAATTAACGAGCTTTAAAACTCTTGCAGTAAGCCCGATATCGTTAGAAATTATTTTTGATAAATCAGCAACAGATGCATTTTTATCCTGCATAATTTCAATGGATTTTGTGATAATTTCTGGCAATGACGGAATGTTTTTAATTTTTTCTGTCATATAAGAAAGTTTTTTGTCAGAAAATAATTCTTGAGGTTTTGAGGTCTTTTCAAGACTGATAATTTCAATTTTTATACGATTAAATTCATCTTTAATCCAATCTAAAAAGTCTTTATTTTTGCTGATTACATCGTAATTTGCAATGATTAAACGGTCTGTGTTTCCAAAACTTTCGCTCATAATGTTTAACAAAACAGGCTTGAAATCATCACGAGAACTTGTTTCTGTATAAATATAACTCAATTCTATTTGGTGAGCCTTACAGAAATTTTTAATATCAGCAACTTGTTTTGAAATTTCTTCAGTCGCTGTTTTTTCATTTAATTCATAACTACATGTATATGCGATAGTTTTCAATGCGTGTATCCGTTTTCTTAGCCATTAGTTTACTTCAAAAAGTTCTTTTGACATACATTTTCTAAAGTTTTCGACGATTGCAACTTCAGCCTCGTCTGTTGCTGTAACTTTGCCATTTACAAGAATAAGCGGTTGTTCTTGTATATTAGGTTCATTAATTTTAATTTTATCCTTAATTGATTTATCTTCCCCTTTTTGTTGGTATTCAAGGGTTACAGTGCTTAATACATCGAAGATATATTTTGAATGAGTTGAATATTTACCACTAGAAAGAACTGCTGCTTTTTCTAACTCATCAATTGCGTATTTAGGTTGGTTCAAGTGCTTTAACATCAAACCTAAATTATAATGTGCTTCATAGTGCATAGGTGAAGCCTCAATAGCCTTACAATAGTATTGTCCAGCTTTTCTGTAATCCCCTAATAGGTGATATGTAAGGGCTAAATTATAATTGATGTCATAATCATTTTTAGTTATTCCATGCGCCTTTTCATACGCAACAGCAGCTTGTCCAAGAAGTTCTTTTTTCTCTTTCTTTTTGTTTTGAGGCAAGTAGAAGGCTTTTTGAGAGTATGCTCTGCCCATATTGTAATATGCGATAGCTTTATTATCAGTTTCACTCTTTTTGTTATCAAAAACAAAAGGAATTGATAATAAGAAATGCTTAGAATCAACGATTGATTGATATTCTGCAATGGCAGAATCAAAATCGCCTAATTTTTCAGCAGAAATAATACCCAAATTCATTCTTGCAAGTGTGTAATTTTCTTTTGCTAAAATTGCATTTTGGTATGCTTGTGCAGCTGAATAGTAATCTTCATAAGCAACGTAAATATTACCTAAGTTTAGCCATGCTTCATAGTGTTCCGGAAATAAATTTAAGCCGTTTTGATATGCGTCAACTGCCTCTTGCATATTATTGTTTCTATACGCTTCATCACCGACATGCACATAATACATGCCCATAATCTTGTTTACTTGCTTGATACCAAATTCTCTGCCGATAGTTGCACAGTAAATTAAGAATATCGCTAAAACAATAAAAAATATTTTCATTATTAAGCTTAACAATTTACCCATACATATATAATATATCTTAATTGGCTTAGAGCAAGTAAATTTTATTTACAAATTACTTATTTTCAATAAGTTTGTCATAAATTGCCAATGCTTCTTTTGCTTTTTTAGGATTGTTTAACTTGTTGTAGCAAAACGCTAAATTATAATAAAAATCAGGGTTAATTTCTGTTTTTTCCGGTTTTTCGCTTGCAACGGAAATAGCCTTTACAAAATATTTTCTAGCTTTTTTGTATTCGCCTAATCTTAAATATGCACAACCAATGTTGTAATATCCATAAATAAAATCAGGTTTTAGTTTTACGGCAATCTTGTAGTTATCTAGTGCCATAACTACTCGTTCTTCGTCAAGATAAATGTTTGCCAAATTGTAATAAGGCTTGTAGAATTTTTTATCCACTAAAATTGCTCGCTTGAACATAAATTGAGCTTCAGAAATTTTGTTCTCGTCTTGCAAAATATTTCCCATCAAAAGCCAATCTTGAGCCGTTTTGTCAGCCTCTGGAATACTCATAAGTACCTTAGCGGCATTGATGATGTTATTGTCATTATAGAGTGCAACAGCCTGTTGCGATTTAGTCATTTCCTCTGCAAACGAAACTGTTCCAAGAAATAATACTGCAATTAATATAAATAACTTTTTCATAACAAAATTATAAATTAAATAAATAATTCCGTCTATTATTGGAAACAAATAAAAACATGTGTAATAGTGTTATTGATGTCTCTTTTACTGATTAATGCCCTCGTTTATGGCGATTTGGACGAGGGTTCTTTTTATGTGAGTTACAAAACTTAACAAATGGCTGAAATCATGTCAATTATTGCGTTTGGAAATACTTTATATATATGTAAGGTTTAAGGTTTTAGATTTTAATAACGCAAGTTATTGGAGGTTTCAAAGGTTATGACAGTAAATTTAGGAATGGTAAATCCATATAACAATATGAATTTGATGGATATGCCTTTAATGAATGCATACTCTGGCTACGGTGCTGGATATGGTTTAGGAACTTTTGGAATGATAAATCCACAATACCAACAAGCACAAATGCAAAATATGCAACAATGGGATAATTTTGGTATTGATAGACAAGTACAAATGTATCAAAACCAAAACAATGCTCAATTTAAAATGGCATCTCAAAACCAAAATATACAAAGACAAGTTCAAATATTGAACAGCCAAATAAAAGCAGACAATCAAGATAACGTAAAAGCTGAATATAACAAGTTATTAGCTGCAGTTGAGACAGCTTATGGTTCACAAATTCCAGCAGGTACAAGTGCAGAAGATAGACAAGCTCAAATAAAGGCTTATGCAGAAAGATTGTACGCACAACAAACAGGCTCATATATTTCAGATGATATCAGAAGCAACTCATCAAGCTCATTTATGTCAGGTTTGAAACAAGTATTATCATTCGGTTTTGCAAGCAATACAACAGCAGATGAAAACATTTCAAACATTGAAGGCACAGCTCAAACAAAGAAATCAAAAGGAGCAAAAATAGCAGGTAACATCGTAGGTGGCTTATTAGGCGGTGCAGTTGCAATCGGAGCTTTCTTATTAGGCAAAGGTATCTTTAAAAAATAATAAAGTCTGATTTATAGATATAACTTAAAAATAGGGTTTTTAAAAAGCCCTATTTTTTGTGTCCTTGTTTACAAAACTTAACAAAGTGCTAAAAACATGGCAATTATTGAATTTCGAAATACTTTACATGATTGTAAGAACAATTTGGTTAATTGGTTTCACAAAAAAGTTATTCGAGGTTTTAAAAAATGACAGTTAATTTCAACACAATGTATCCGATGGGAATGTCTAATTTGGATTTAGATAATTTAATGAATGCTCCTGTGTTGAGTTCAAATACAGCAATGGGTCTTCCATCAGTAGCAGGAACTCTTCCTTCACTTACAGGTTATGCTGGAATGGGAATGGGTTATACAGGTCTTGGTACTTTTGGTGGAATGTTAAACCCACAATATCAACAAGCATATATGCAAAATATGCAACAATGGGATAATTTTGGTATTGACAGACAAGTACAAATGTATCAAAACCAAAACAATGCTCAATTTAAAATGGCATCTCAAAACCAAAATATACAAAGACAAGTTCAAATATTGAACAGCCAAATAAAAGCAGACAATCAAGATAACGTAAAAGCTGAATATAACAAGTTATTAGCTGCAGTTGAGACAGCTTATGGTTCACAAATTCCAGCAGGTACAAGTGCAGAAGATAGACAAGCTCAAATAAAGGCTTATGCAGAAAGATTGTACGCACAACAAACAGGCTCATATATTTCAGATGATATCAGAAGCAACTCATCAAGCTCATTTATGTCAGGTTTGAAACAAGTATTATCATTCGGTTTTGCAAGCAATACAACAGCAGATGAAAACATTTCAAACATTGAAGGCACAGCTCAAACAAAGAAATCAAAAGGTGCAAAAATAGCAGGTAACATCGTAGGTGGCTTGTTAGGCGGTGCAGTTGCAATCGGAGCTTTCTTATTAGGCAAAGGCTTATTTAAAAAAGCATAAAACTTTAAAACATAACAAAAAGGCTCTATTTCTAGAGCCTTTTTTATTTGTGATAAAGAATTAATTTCTTGTGTGAAGTTCGTTATCAAGATTAAATAAAGCGCTTTTACATTCATTTAACATTCTAAATTTTTCGTAAATATCGTAAGCGACTTCTTCTTCTTCGATTTGTTCTTCTAACATTTTTTCTAAGAAGTGAAAGGTTGTAAATGCATTTTCGTCTTTTGCGATTACAGCAATTGTGTGAAGTGAGCCTGTAATGTATTTTTCGTGGTTAAGCATATCTTTAATCGTGTCGATTGGAGATGTAAAGTTAGTTTCAGGCTCGTTAATTTCAAGTAATTGAATTTTAGAGTTTAATCTGTTCATAAATTCTAAAATCGCCATACCGTGTTCAACTTCTTCGTGAGCCTGTTTTTTACACCAATGCTCAAAGCCGTGTAAATTATTTTCGTGGAAATAATTTGCCATAGAAAGATATAAATAGCCTGAATAAAATTCCCTGTTAATTTGTGCGTTAAGTTCCTTGTTAAGTTTTTCACTAAGCATCGAATTCTCCTTTAAATAGTCCGTGAATGTTACATAAAGCTCTTGCCCAAATGTCAGAGCAATTGCATTTCAAATTTAGTTCTGCTTCGTCTTTATTCGCCTCTAGATATTTTGTTTTAATGTATTTTTTATCCTTAGAGATTGCTTGAATAAAGATTATATGATGTTCGTCTGTCATAGGGTGCTTAACTGCGCCAACTCTGACGTTAAATCCTTCGATAGTTTTTTCAATAACCGGAACATGTTTGTCGTTAAGCTCTTTTACATCGCTTTCGTGTTCTGTAATTAATTCCATAGGTTGACCACAGCAAACGAGTTCGCCTTTACCTTCAATTAAAACTTCAACTAAGTTGTTGCAGATGTTGCATCTATAAAGTTGTAATTTTTCAGTCATAAATTTCTCCTTTCCTTTTTAGGTAAGTATTATTTAGAAATGCTAAAATTTACATTGGTAAGTTCGCTAATTTGTGTTACTATGAGACTATGGATAATTTGAAAGAACATTACGAACAGTTGGTGAAAAGGTACAGAGAAATTTTTGTGTCTGTATTGAGCGCAATGCAAGGTGAAATAAATTCATTAAAACCCGAAGAAGTAAAGAATTATTTGGAAGTTGAAGTAGAAAAACATATTCAATTCCAAAGGAATTTAATTTTAGAACGAAAAAAGAATTTTCATTGCAAAATGTGCGGTGCTTGTTGCAGATTGGCAATTAGTGAATTTTCACCTGTTGAATTACTTGATAAAGCCTCTAGAGGTGATAATTATGCAAAAGAATTTATTGCCACCTTTAAACCCTATGAACACGAAGAAGATGCTGAAAAAGAATTCAAATTATATGTCGATTTGATTAAAGAATCGGGAGAAAAAGTTTATTACTATCACTGTGACAAAGTGACAGAGGAGAATAAGTGTTCTTGCTATGAAAACAGACCAAGAATTTGTAGAGATTATCCCGATAACCCAATTCAAATGCTTCACCCAACTTGCTCGTTTATAGGTTGGCATGAAAGTATTCAAACAATTGTTTTGACAATTCGTGCGATGACGGAAATTAGACAACACTTTTTAAATGAATATCAAAAGGAGAAATAAATAATGTTTGTAAAATCATTACCCAAATATAATATGCCAGATGAAAATGGCTATTTTGGACAATTTGGTGGTGCTTATGTTGGTGAGGATTTTAGACCAATTTTAACAAGATTGGACGAAGAATTTGAAAAAGCAATAAATGACGAAAATTTTATAAAAGAATTATATGACTTATTAGTTGATTATTCAGGACGTCCGACACCATTGTATCTTGCAAAAAGATTAACTGAACATTATGGAAAGGGTAAAATTTACTTAAAACGTGAAGACTTAAATCACACAGGCGCACATAAAATTAATAATGTTTTAGGTCAGGCTCTTTTGGCAAAAAGAATGGGTGCAAAAAGGGTCATTGCTGAAACTGGTGCAGGTCAACATGGCGTAGCAACAGCAACAGTAGCAGCACTTTTAGGCTTAGAGTGTGAAATCTTTATGGGCGAAATAGACATTAACCGTCAACATTTGAATGTTGAACGTATGAAACTTTTGGGTGCAAAAATTCACAGCGTAGATACAGGTTCAAAAACTTTGGCTGATGCTTGTGAAGCCGCAAGTAACTACTGGGAAAGACATAGAGACGTATTTTATATACTAGGTTCAGCCGTTGGTCCTCACCCATATCCAAAAATGGTGAGATTTTTCCAATCAATCATTGGTTCAGAAATTAAAGAACAAATTTTGAAAAAAGAAAACAGATTGCCAAACTATGTGCTTGCCTGTATCGGGGGAGGTAGTAATGCAATCGGTACTTTTTATGCGTTTTTAGATGATGAAGATGTAAACTTAATCGGTCTAGAAGCTGCTGGAGAAGGTGTTGACTCTAAAAAAACTGCTGCAAGCCTAAATACTGGTAAAATTAAATTATTCAATGGTTTTAAACAATATGTTTTGGTTGATGAAAACGATAATGTGAAAGAATCTTACTCAATTTCAGCGGGTTTAGATTATCCAGGATGCGGACCAGAACATTGTTATTTGTTTGAAACTGGTCGAGTTAAATATGAACCAATTACAGATGATGAAGCTGTTCAAGCGTTTGCAAGACTTTCAAAATATGAAGGTATTATCCCTGCAATTGAAAGTGCTCATGCGGTTGCATATTTAGAAAAACTGATGCCAACAACTTCAAAAGAAGATTTAGTTGTTGTAAATATCTCTGGTCGTGGAGATAAAGATACAGAAAGATTATTACAATTATTGGTGTAGAAAATGGAAAAAACAGTTCTTGCAGGTTTAAGACTTGATGAAATAGAAAAAATTACAGATGATTTAAAGGCTTCAAAATTTAGAGCAAAACAAATTCATAATTGGATTTACATAAAATCAGTTTCAGACATTTCTCAAATGACAGATTTGTCTCTAAAGTTTAGAGAACAATTAGAGGAAATGGCGACTGTAACAGAAACAAAAATTAAGAAAAAACAAGTTAGTTCAGATGGAACAATCAAATATTTGGTTGAATATCCTGATGGTGAATGTGTAGAAACTGTATTGATGCGCTTTGATAACCGTGCAAATTTGACAGCTTGCGTAAGTTCTCAAGTTGGTTGTGCTGTAAATTGCTCTTTCTGCGCAACAGGTAAACGAGGTTTTATTAGAAACTTAACGTATAAGGAAATTATAGAGCAAGTTTTGACAATTCAAAGAGATACAGGCTTGAAGGTTACAAATGTTGTGTTTATGGGACAAGGCGAACCCTTGTTAAATCTTGAAAACGTAAACAAAGCGATTGAACTTTTAAATACTTCTTTCCAGATTGGTGCAAGAAGAATTACTGTTTCAACAAGCGGAATTGCAACAAAAATTGCTGATTTTGCAAGGGCTAATAACCAATCTACACTAGCTTGGTCACTTCACGCACCAACAAACGAAATTAGAAATAAAATAATGCCAATTAATAAAAAATATCCGATTGAAGACGTTAAAAAAGCCTTGAATAAGTATTTTGAAATTGCAGGACGTCGTATCACAATTGAATATTTGCTAATTAAAGATTTAACAGACACTTTAGAATGTGCTAAAAAGTTGGTAGAGCTTCTAAAAGATGTAAAATGTAATATCAACTTAATTCCTTATAATCCAGTTGTAGAAAACGATTACAAAAAACCTTCTAATAATGAAATTATGAAGTTTAAATACATTCTTGAACATTCAGGCAAAAAAGTTACAATAAGACTTGAAAGAGGGGCGGATATTGATGCCGCTTGTGGGCAACTTAGAGGAAAAGTAGTTGAAAAATAACCCAATATTAGATGCTAATTTAAAACAAATAGCTCGTTATAATCCAGAATTATGTGAAAAACTTATGAAACTTGAAAGTCTAACTCAAGATATTCAGTTTTCAAATACCGCAATGCAAGAGGCTAATTTAAGTTATAACGGTGTACCTTTACATGATTTAATTGGCGCAGAAATAGAGGCGAGAAATATTTTTTCAAAAGTTAAAAATAATCGTCTTATGATGCATATTGTCTATGGCTTTGGAATTGGATATTTAGTTCAACAATTTGCCCTAAAATCAAAAGGTATTGTTTTGATTTACGAACCAAGTTTGGAAATTCTTGCATCAACTTTGGAAGTTGCGGATTTATCTAAGGAACTTTCTAATCCTGATGTATATGTATTCAACGATTTTGAAAATTTAAAAAAGGCTTATGATAAGCTAAGAATTTCAAATTCGGACACAGTTATCTCATTCTTGCCTGCTTATGCAAAAATATTTGGCGAGGATTTGAAAAAATTCGCCTCTGAAATGCAAAATGTTATGGGGCGTTCAATTTTAAACGAAAATTATTTTAAAACAAGATTGAGACCAGCAGTTAAATTTGTGTGTGAAAATATTTCATACTTGCTAGATGAACCGTTGTTGTTAGATTTTAAAGATATTTACAAAGATAAAACAGCGGTTGTTGTTTCAGCAGGACCAAGTTTGGATAGAAATATTGAAACTTTAAAAAAATATAAAAATAATGTTGTAATTATAGCTGTATCTCAAGCCACAAGAGCTTTGACGCAAAATGGAATTACTCCAGATTTTGTAGTTTGTATTGAACAATTTGATTCTTCAACCCAATTAGACGGAGTTGATATTTCAAATTCGTATTTGATTTTAGAGCCATACACTAATACGGCTATGCACAAAATGAATTTTAAACGAAAAATTTCTTATCCATCTTGCACTTCTATTGCAAATTTAGTATGGACAAATTTTGCAAAAATTGACGCAACACCTTATGTATCAAGCGGAACAGTTTCTTATACAGCCTTGTATTCAGCAATGTATTTAGGCTGTAAAGATATAATATTAATAGGTCAAGATTTGGCATATTGTGATGGAAAATGCTATTCAAATGGTACAAACAGAGGGTTAATCTGTAAAGAAAACCCTAAAACTGGTAAAGTTGAAATTGTAGTCGCAAACGGTGCAGAAGATAAATTAAAACAAGCATTGTATGGTCATTCTGCGCTAAATGAGGAAGATAAAGACAGATTGTTGCAAAAATACGTAGCAAATATAAATTCCAAATTGTACTATGTTGAAGGTATTAAAGGTAATAAACTTCCAACAACGGCAGATTATGGCTCTTTTATCTCTCAATTTGAAGAATTTGCAAAAGATTATGGAGACAAATTGAATCTTTATAATACTTCTTTGGAAGGTGCTAAAATCAAAGGTTTTAAAGACCTACCTTTGGAAAACTTATTAGAAAAAACTGAAAAACTTGAAAAAGTTACTTTAACGAAAGCTCCTAAATACAATTTAAATGAAATAAAAACTTCAATGCAAAAGGAAATAGAAACTCTTAATAGTGTTCAAGGGTTGATGGTAAAGGCGGAGAAGTTAATAGGTAGCTACGAAAGAGAATTAGAGAAAAACAAAAATACTCTAACTCATCAAGCGGGTGCTTATTTTAAACAATTGATGATTTTATATGTGGATATCTCAGAAAATTATTCAAAAAAATCTTTGATTTACAAATTTATAAATAAATCAGCAAGTTATACAATTTTGTACAATTTAAGACTTAATCCTATTAGTGATGTAAAATCTATTGTGTTGATTTTTGATAACTTAAAGCAATATTTTACAGGGGTTTCAAAAGACATTAAAATTATCACAGATACTTTAGAAAAGAAGGTAGAATATATAAATGAAATGCTTGATTCAAAGAGTTAAAAATGCGTCATGCACAATAGATAACAAACTTTATTCTTCAATAGATAAAGGAATTTTGGCACTTGTTGGTATCGAAAAAGGAGATACAAGAGAACAAGTCGAATGGGTTGCTCAAAAAGTTGTAAATTTACGAATTTTTGAAGACGAAAACGGCAAAATGAATAAATCCTTGAAAGATATTAATGGAGAAATGTTGATTGTTTCTCAATTCACATTATGCGGAAATTGTAAAAAAGGAACTCGTCCAAGTTTTGATAAATCGGAAAAACCAGAGCTTGCAAATGAATTATATGAAGAATTCGTTACGATTGTAAAAGAACTTGATGTTCAAGTAGGGACAGGAAAATTCGGTGCATTGATGGAGATTTCTTTAATTAATGATGGTCCTGTAACTTTCATGGTAGAAAAATAATTTTTTTTTGCTATAATACATGTAAAAGATTAGAAATTTTGAAAGTAGTATAATATTCTAAATTAGTCCGTTATTATTGTTAGGATTAGGAATTAAAAGAATTAGAAAGAAAAGAAAACCCAATAAAAAGAGGCATGTCTTATGTATGTAAACAAATGTATTAAGTGTGGTGTAGAATTTGAAACAAAAAATCCCAAAAGGGTTATTTGTCCAAATTGTTTGTATCCTGATAAAAGCATGATGCCATCAGGTGGTAATTCTGACTCACAAGATAATCAACACCAACATCAAGAACAAGAACAACAAGATAATCAAAATAACCAAGAACAACAAAATTATAGTTCAGAGAATGGTTCATATACAACAGGTGGTTACTCATCTGGCGGATATTCTGCGGGCGGTTACTCTGCAGGTGGATATTCGGCAGGGGGCTATTCAGCTGGCGGATATGATAGACCACAACGAAATAATTACGACAGAAATCAAGGTGGTTACCAATCAAGAGGTGGCTATCAACAACGTGGTGGCTATGACCGTAATCAAGGTGGATACCAACAAAGAGGTGGCTACGACAGAAATCAAGGCGGTTATCAACAAAGAGGCGGATATGACCGCAATCAAGGAGGCTATCAACAACGTGGTGGCTATGACCGTAATCAAGGCGGATACCAACAAAGAGGTGGATACGACAGAAATCAAGGCGGTTATCAACAAAGAAGCGGATATGACCGCAATCAAGGAGGCTATCAACAACGTCGTCCACAACAAGGTGGTTTCCAACAAAGACGCCCTCAAGGTGGTGGATTCCAACAACGTAGACCAATGGGTGGCGGTAGACCTCAAAAGCCACAAAAACAACTTTTAATAAGTAAGGAGCAATTGGAACAAATTGAAGCATTGTATAAAGCAATGCTACCATTGCCAAACCCAGATGCCCATGAAGTAATCGGTGAAAAAATTGGTTTAGAACCAAGAAAAGTATTCTTTGGTATAAATTTAGTTCGTCAAAAAATGATGTTACCTAAATTACCATTCCCTAAACGTAAATTAGCAATTTCACCAGACCAATTAATGGCTATCAGAAGTCTTTATGAACCATTGTTGCCACTACCTCCAATTGGTTGTCACAAAATTATAGCAGTTCAATTGAAAATGGATGAATGGCGTGTTCACGTAGGTATAGGCTTAATAAGAGCTCAAATGGGCTTGGATAGATGGAATCCTGATAGAGAAGATGCTCCTGAAGAATTCAAAAATCAAAAAAAAGAAGCTGAAACTACAGAAGAAAAACCTAAAAAGTCTCGTGCCAAAAAGGCAAAAGCTGATGATGAAACAACAGAAGTAAAAACTAAAGTTGAAGAAAAGCCAAAGAAAACAACAAGAGCAAAAAAGGTTAAAGAAGAAGTAGTGGAAGAAGTTGAAGCTACAGAAGCAGAAGAAAAACCTGAAAAGAAAACTCGTGGTAGAAAACCTAAAAAAGTTGAAGATGCAGAATAGTAAGTATATTTCAATAGGTAAAATATTAAATTTTCACGGAGTACAAGGTGAAGCTAAGGTTGGCTATTCAAAAAATCAAGCTGATTTTTTGAGGACTCTTTCGCATGTTTATATTTGTTTTGAAAACGAGTACAAAAAAGTTAAAGTTAAATCAATCAAATTTAATAACAAGTTCGCAATTTTGAAATTTGAAGGTATTAACTCAATCAACGACATTTTAGTTTACAAAAACTGTTTGCTTTACGTACCTCAAGAGGAATTTGAAGAAGCTCTAGATGAGGGTGAATACTTGATTGACGACTTGGTTGGCTTAGATGTTTATTCAAATGACAAAAAAGTCGGCGTTGTTGTAGGTGTTTCAAATAACGGTGCAAACGACTTATTGTCGGTAAGAGGCTTGTCAAAGAAAATTTCGTTAATTCCTTTTGTTGATGAACTTGTTCCAGAGGTCGATTTAGACAATAAAAAAGTTTATATCAATGAAATTCAGGGGTTAATAGAGTAATGCAATTTGATGTATTAACCCTGTTTCCTGAAATGATAGACTCTTACTGTAATTGCAGTATCTTGAAACGTGCAACTTCAGCAAATGTAATTTCTGTAAATTCCGTAAATCCGAGAGACTTTACCCTTGATAAGCACAAAAAAGTAGATGATACACCGTACGGTGGTGGTGCTGGAATGGTTTTAATGGCACAACCTTACGTTGATGCTTACGAAAGTATCGAAAAGTTAGAAAACTCTTGTACAATAATGATGACTCCTCAAGGGCAACCATTTGATAATGATGTCGCAAAAGAGTTGGCAACTTTTAATCAGGTTGTAATTCTTTGTGGACACTACGAGGGGTATGATGAGAGGATAAGAGAGATTATTAAACCTCGAGAAATTTCAATTGGCGATTTTGTTTTAACTGGTGGTGAATTACCTGCACTTTGCGTAATTGATTGCGTCAGCCGTAAATTAGAAGGTGTTTTAGGTAAAATTGAATCTGCTGATTGCGATAGTTTTGAAGAAGGCTTGCTTGAATATCCTCAATATACAAAGCCTAGAGAGTATCTTGGATTAGAAGTTCCTGCTGTTTTGTTAAACGGAAACCATAAAGAAATTAATGAGTTTAGGCATCAAAAAATGCTAGAACGCACAAAGGAACGTCGTCCTGATTTGTTTGAAAAATACAATAAAAAATCTTAGTTGTCTGAATATGTTGCGTATTTTGGGTTTACGGCAACCCATTCAAATGGTTGAGTTGAAGGCGATTTTGGCATTGCTTTTACAAAAGTTCCACCATAGCGTCCTCTTGTGAAGGTTAAATATCCTTCATCAGCAAGGTTTGCGAAGGCTTTTCTAATTGTATTCGGGCTAACATCCATTAAATTCGCCATTTCCATAATTGACGGAAGTTTTGAATGAAGCGAATATTTTTCAATAATCATATTTTTTATTGCATCTTGGATTCGTTCGTAGTGGTATCTTGCTGTAATTTGAGACTTTGCAAAAATTGAAGTTTCAATTTGTGGTTGAAATTTTGAGTCATTTGGCATTTTTACGACACAAGTTCCATAACGACCTCGTTTTGGTAGCAATACACCTTCGTTTATAAGGATTTCTAAACTGTCGTGAATTGTTTTTACACTAACCTTTAGCGCTTTTGCAAGTTGTGCATGCGTAGGCATTTTGTCACCAATTCGCATGTTTAGTGTAATGTATTTTTTTATATCTGCAACAATGTTTGAAATTAAGGATTTTGAATTGTTTTGTGAAATTTCAAATTTGTTTGTTTTTAAAATCCAATTTAGGTCTTTATTATCAGTTTTTTCAATAATTCCCTGTATAATAAGATTTTCAATTGCAACTCTTGTTGTGTTTGTTGGAATACCTATGTATTGAGAAATTGCACGAGCAGAAGGCAGTTGTTCACCCGCTTTAAACTTGTTTTTTGCAATGAAGGTTTTTATTAATTCAATTGCATAATCTTTTTTTGAAACAGATTTTCTAAGTTTTACGTTTTTATTGTTTATATCGGCAATCATAGTACCAATGCATTGTTTTGAATATAAAAGTCCTTTGTCCTCAAGTGTTCTGTAAATGTTTTGAACCGTACCTGTGCTGATATCAAGCAAATCTGACATAAGTTTTTTTGTTGGCATCAAGTCGTTTGCATGAATTGTTTTGTCATAATTATCCAAAATCCACTTTTCAATGTGTTTAACGAGGTATTCAGTCTTAGAGCCTTCATAATCTTGATGGATAAAATCGGCAAATTCGCTAATTGGAATGTGGTTAAGTTTAGTTTTATCAAGTTGAACGAATTTTTCCATAATTTAATTATAGCCTATTTATAGAAAAACAATCAGTTCTTAATAAAATATTTACAAATGAAATAATCGTAATAAATTTGATTTTAATTGGTATTTGGTTTACGATACTAAGAGTAAGTATGCCGGGTCGGAATTAAAAAACTTACCGGTGCAGATATAAATTAAGGAGATATGCTATGACAGCAAAAAATTTTTTATTTACTTCTGAATCAGTAACAGAAGGACACCCAGACAAGGTATGCGATCAAATTTCAGACGCAATCTTAGACGAGTTTTTAACTAAGGACAACAAATCGAGAGTAGCTGCAGAAACAACTGTTACAACAGGTATGGCTTTAGTTTGTGGGGAGATTACATCAGATTGTTATGTAGATATCCCGTCGGTAGTTAGACAAACAATAAAAAATATTGGCTATGTTGGTGAAAACGGTGGAGGTTTTGATTATAAAACTTGCGCAGTTTTAACAAGCATTGATGAGCAATCATCAGATATTGCAGGCGGTGTAAACAAGGCGTTAGAAGCAAGAAACGAAAACGCTGATACATCAGCTATGGAAACAGAAGAAATCGGTGCTGGCGACCAAGGTATTATGTTTGGTTACGCATGTGACGAAACGCCAGAATTAATGCCTTTACCAATCAGCTTGGCTCACAAATTATCATATAGATTGTCAAGAGTTAGAAAAAAAGGCATTGTAGATTATTTACGACCAGACGGAAAATCTCAAGTTACAGTTGAATATAAAGACGGAAAACCTTCTAGAATTCATACAATCTTAATCTCAACTCAACACGATCCTGTAATTGGTACAATAAGTGATAATTCAAAGGTTCAAGAAATTATAAAAAATGATATTAGACAAAACGTAATTGATTTCGTGTTTAAGAACGAAAGAATTAAACCCGACGAAAACACAATTATTTTAGTGAACCCTTCTGGTCGTTTCGTAATTGGCGGACCGCAAGGTGATGCAGGTGTTACAGGTAGAAAAATTATTGTAGATACTTATGGTGGCTACTCTAGACATGGTGGAGGTGCTTTCTCTGGTAAAGACCCAACAAAAGTTGACCGTTCAGCAGCTTATGCCGCAAGATATGTTGCTAAAAACATTGTAAAAGCTGGCTTGGCTGAAAAATGTGAAATTGAATTAGCTTATGCAATCGGTGTTGCTGAACCAATTTCTGTTTTGGTTGATACTTTTGGAACAGGCAAAATTTCAGATGAGGACTTGGCAGAATTAGTAAACAATAATTTTGACTTAAGACCAGTTGGCATTATTAAAAAGTTTGATTTAAGAAACTTACCAGCTAAAAATGGTGGTAAATTCTATCAAAAACTTGCTGCTTATGGTCACATGGGCAGAACTGACATTGATGTTCCATGGGAAGAAACAGATAAAGCAGAAGTATTAAAAACTCAAGCTGAAAAATATACAGCTTTAGTTTAATGTTAAATTATAAAGGGCGCTTTTTTAAACGCCCTTTTTTAGTACAAATTAGTAAAGGGATTTTTTATGTTTTTAAACGCAATAGCTGTATTTATCGGAGGTGGAGTTGGGGCTGTTTTGCGCTTTCTTACAAGTTTGGCATACTTAAGATTTTATAATTTTAACTTGCCTTTAGCTACTTTAACTGTAAACTTAATCGGTTCTTTTTTATTAGGTTTGTTAATTGCATATTTTGATGGTGCAAGTGATATTCCAGAAAATGTAAAATGTGCAATGACAATAGGTTTGTGTGGCGGTTTTACAACCTTTAGTACTTTTGCTTTTGAAGTTTTTGATATTATCAAACGTGGAGAATACTTTATTGCAATTTTTTATACAATATTAAGCGTATTTTTATGCGTTTTAGTTGCAGCAGCAGGTTATTATTGGGCTAAAAATTATGTTTACTACTAATCAACAACAATTTACAAAACGAGTTTTATTTGTCGGTATTCCAGATATGGCGTATGTTTGCCTTGACGGTTTACTTCAAGCGGGAGTAAATATTGTAGGTGTTATGGGTCCTAAAAAAACTCATGGTACTTATGAACCTTTTAAGCGTTTTGCTTTGTCTAGAAATATGAATTTTATTGAATGGGACGACTTGAAAACGCCTATGTTTATTGATTATATTAAATCCTTAGATATTGATGTTGCAGTTGTTTCGTCGTTTAATTATAAAATTCCAAAAGAGTTGCTTGAAGCGACAAAAGCTGGTTTTATAAATATTCACCCATCTCTACTCCCAAAATACAGAGGGGGAAACCCTTATTCAACAGTAATAATGAACGGTGAAAAGGAAACAGGTGTAACGCTTCATTTTATGGACGAAGGGTTTGATACAGGTGATATTATTGCTCAAAAAACGGTTCAAATTGCACCACTAGAGACAATGGGAACTTTGTTTAATCGCTTAAATTTCTTAGGTATGCAAATGCTTGTTGCCGTTTTGGCTCAATTTGAAAAAGGTGATTTGCCAAGACGAAAACAACCTGAGGGTGAATTTATTGAAGGTAAAAGCATAAAAGAGAATGACTTGTTCATTGATTACACAAAATCTGCCCTTGAAGTTGATAGATTTATAAGAGCTTTAAACCCTTTCTTGATTGCCTCTACGACATTTAGAGACAATATGATTAAGATATTTATGTCAGAGGTTGTAAAAGGTAATTCTTCAAAATATAAAGCCGGAGAAATTGCAAAAGTTGAAAAAGACAAGTTTCTTATCGCAACTGGTAATGGCTTTATAAGCCCGACTGCAATTCAATTTGGCAGTTTTTTTGTAGGTAACGCTCAAGATTTTATAAAAATTCTTGCGCCAAAAGTTGGTGAGGTATTCAAATAATGGACGAATTAAAATTTTTAACAGCAGGTATGCCGCTAAGAACAGATAAAAAAAGAGGGTATGAAAACGCTCTTGAAATTTTAGACGAGATGAATTTAGACGGCATAGAAGTCGAATTTGTACAAGGTGTTAGAATGAGTGAAAAATCTCGCCAAGTGGTTAAAGATGCGTCTAAAAAATACGTCTTTACTGCACATGGACCATTCTTCATTAATTTAAACGCAAGAGAACAAGAAAAAATTGATGCAAGTATTACAAGAATTATAGATACGGCAACCGTTGCAAATGAGTTTGGTGGTTATAGCATAACTTACCACGCAGCGTTTTATTTAGGCAATGACAAAGACGTGGTGTTTAAGCGTGTTGCTGATAGAACGGCTCAAATTATTGAAATCCTAGAAAAAGACAATAATAAAATTTGGATTAGACCTGAAACAACGGGTAAAGCAACTCAATGGGGCGATATTGACGAAATTATTAAATTGTCAAAAGAGTTTAAACAAGTGCTTCCATGTGTTGATTTCTCGCATATTCACGCAAGAAGTGGCGGTGCTTTTAATACTTATGACGAATTTTGTGAAATTTTAGAAAAAATAGCAACTAACTTGGGCGATGAGGCAATAAACAATTTCCACGCTCACTTAGCAGGTATCGCTTATACTGCAAAAGGTGAAAAAAATCACTTGCCACTAGAGGAGTCGGATATGAATTACAAAGACCTACTAAAAGCGATGAAAAATTTTAATGTAAAAGGTGTTGTAGTCTGCGAATCTCCAAATATTGAAGACGATTGTAAATTAATTAGTGATTACTATAAATCCTTATAATAGGTTCGTGTTATAATGATTACAAACATTTAGTTTTAAACTCTAGATGACAAGGAGATAATTATGATTAATGAACAATCACCATTTTTCTTTACACAAGATTATCAAGTAAGATACAGCGAAATGGATTACAAAAAAGCCTTGAAACCTTCTGCTTTGTTCAACTTTTTGCAAGATATTGCTACAAATGCTGCTAATAAAGGTCATTTTGGCTATTATGAAGTTACAGAACGAAACTTAGCTTGGTTTTTGTTGAAATACCACATGGAATTTAGTAATTATCCTGTAGACATAAAGGATTTGTTCATTAAGACTGAGGCAAGAGGCTACAATAAACTTTTTGCTCATCGTGATTTTGAACTTGATAACGAAAACAAAGAACTTGTCGGCAGAGTTTTGAGCTATTGGTCATTGGTTAATGTTAATGATCGCTCAATGTTAGCTCCACAAACTGTATTTACTCAATTTGAAAAGGTTGAAAAACGAGAAGACGATATGTCCTTCAAAAAGGTTCACGAACCTGAAAGAATTGATTATACTGAGGAATTTAAAATTAGATTTGATGATATTGATGTAAATCAACACGTAAACAATGCAAACTATATTGTTTGGGCGTTTGAAACATTGCCAAAAGAATTTAAAGATACTCATAAAATTAAAACACTTGATATGGTGTTTAAGAAAGAAATTAAATTTGGAAATACAGTTGTTTCAGAAGCACAAATTGATGACAACTTAGCAAAAATTGTTGTAAAAAATAAAAATACAAACGACGAACTTTGCGTAGTAAATGTAGAATTTGTATAAAGATAACTCAAAAATCATTATGTCAGCCTAATCTACTTTTTGTGTGGCAGAATCTCATCTTGAAGAGACCCTGAAATAAATTCAGGGTGACATTGAGATTAAATATTAAACCTTCTGTCATTCTGAACTTGTTTCAGAATCTCATAAATTTTCCGATAAAAAATAAAATTTTTAAACAGGTATTGCCCCCTCAATTATAACAAATTTTGTTTTTAAAAAATGACTGTTTTAAAACGTACGTACTTATACGTACGCTTTTTTACGGACAAATAGCCCTGTATTGCAATATAATTAGTCTTTTGCGAATAGAAAATATAAAAATGACAGATATATCATACTTTTCACTTGTCAAGTGTGGCTAAAAAGTCCTATTTTACAATCATAAACGATTTTAGGCTTCTGCCTGTGTCATTTGCTTCAATAGAAGTTACGTGAATTTTCTTGTAATCAAGTGAGGTCGAACTGCCACCGTCAAAAGCCATAGCCTTTTCAAACCCGTAACTTTTGCACAAATCCCTTGCTTCAAAGATGTTTTTAGGGTTTTTATTGGTAATAATCAAAATATGCATTTCGTTAGCTTTAATGCCCACAATAGTTCTAGGCACACGGTCAAGCATTGATGCAGACTGTCTTATGATGTTGCCTTCTTCATTTTTTAGGATAAAGAATTCTTCTTCTAATCTAAGCTCTGGCAATAGCTGTGGACCGCCTTGAGCTGATGTTTTAACACTACACATAAAGTTTACGGGCGTATTGTGTGGCACAATTTCGTATCGCAACTTCTTGTTACATTCTACAATCCTAAATTCAGAACGGTTTAAGATTTTCTTCATGTGCAATCTTAAAAGCGGATTAAGCATTAAATTATCGTTCATTAAAGGGTCTGCTACTGTTTGACCGTCGGTTACTATGTATGAAATAGTTTTACCGTTTTTAGGGTCAAAAAATCCTGTATTGATTGTCAGCAAAGATTTTGATGCGTCGTGAACTTCTTTGTTTGTCATTAAAGAATCCGTTGCAATAAAGTTAATGCGCTTTTTAACTGCGTTTCCGCTTAAGGTAATATGATAAATTCCGTTATCTTCTTTTATTGATACGGGTGAAGCTAACACGCTAGAACCTAACAATAGTAAACATACTAATAATGCTATCTTTTTCATTTTGTTTATCCTTATAAATCTTTTGATTTGTAAAATGCTATAATTGCAAGCAAGAAAGCAATTGGCGGTGTAGCTGCTGTAACAAGTGGTGGTAATACGTTCTTTTCAGCCAATAAATCAAAGAATGGTAATGTGATGTAATATAAGAAAATACAACCAATTGCAATAGTGAAGCCAATTAAACGTTGTTCACGAGGCTTGCTGAAGCCCAATAAGCAACCCATAATCGCCAATAAGACACATACAAACGGGTGGAAAAATCGTTGATAGTACTTATTCAACATATAGTGATAATCCTCGTCAAGGTTTTCGTGTTTAAGTAGTTTTACATATTTCCAAAGATTTGCATTTGTAATTTGACGTTCTTTTTTTACAGAATATGTCATAAGCATAAATGCGCTTTCAGCGTCTTTTCCTTTTAGAATGTCATATTTATCTTTTTGGTCAATTTTAATAAAAATTCCATCATTTGAAATTGTGTATTCTGTAACGTCATTCAATTCCCAATGGTCTGGATATGTTTTACCGTGCTGAGATACAAGAATATGAGTCAAGCCGTGCAAGTCATCATAAACCTTTCTTGAAAAGTCTAAAACAATTACGTTGCCAAGATTTCCGCCTTGATATCTAGATACGATTACTGCCAATAATGGTTGGTTCTTTTCGTTCTTTTTTGTGTACATATACTCAATTGTAGGGTTGTAACCTTCGATTTCTAAGTTTTTGTTTTGTGAGTACGGAATTAAGATGTCACCAGTAACAAAGCATAACGCTGTAACGATAAGGCTTAACACTACAACGGGTGCAATAATTCGGCTGAATGATAAGCCGATTGCACGAAATATTGTTAATTCGCTGTCTTTACTTAATTTATCAAAAGTAAACAAGGTTCCAAGCAACAAACCTACAGGAAAAGCCTTACCAAAAATCATAGGTAGTTGCATAATTAAGTACAAAATACCATTTACAAGTGTTGTTTTACCTGCAAGGATATCTTTAATTGTGTTTAACAACATCTCTGGCGCAATCCAAACGATTGTAAATAATAAAATTGCAGCCAAAGTTGCAAATAAAACTTGTTTAAAAATATATTTATCGTAAATAGTTGGTCTGAATGCAAGAATTTTTTTTAGCATTATAGTTGGAAGTCCTTTCCTAAATAAAATTCTTTAGCAACTGGGTCAACAGCAACATCTGCACTCTTACCTTGAATTTTAATCTTACCGTCAAAGATTACATACGCTCTATCAGTGATAGAAAGAGTCGCTTTAGGGTTATGGTCAGTAATCAATACGCCCAAGCCTTTATCTTCTGAAAGTTTTCTGATATTATCTTTGATTTCTCCAATAGCAATAGGGTCAATACCCGTAAATGGTTCATCTAGCAAAATGAAGTCAGGGCTTGCAGCAAGTGCACGAGCTAATTCAACCCTTCTTCTTTCGCCACCGGATAAAGAAATTGCAGATTCGCTACGAAGTCTTGTAACACCAAATTCGTCTAAAAGTTCTTCTAATTTTCTTTTCTTTTCGTTTACAGTTAATTTATCATTCATTTCTAGAACAAGTTTTATGTTATCATCAACTGTTAATTTTCTAAAAATAGATGCTTCTTGTGGTAAGTAGCCAATACCAGCTTTAGAACGCAAATTCATTGGCCAAGTAGAAATATCTTTGCCGTCTAGAAGCACTTGACCTTTATTGGGTTTTACAAGACCTACAACCATATAGAAGGTTGTAGTTTTACCTGCACCGTTAGGCCCTAATAAACCAACAACTTCACCTTTGTTAACATCAAAAGAAATGTCATTTACAACACTTCTATCGCCATATATTTTAACTAAATTTTTTGCTTCGATTCTCATACAATATCCTCTTTAATAATAATTATTGTACGAAAAACATGGCTTATAAACAATAAATGTTAAAGTAATTTAAGTATAAATCTTAGATTACAAAATCATATCTTCAAAGTTCATAGTATCGTTGTAGCTGAACATGTGAATAAATGTGTAAAGCGCTTCAGGCATGAAACTTTTTGTACCCATTTCCAACAAAGCTCTAATGGCGTCTTTGCTATTTTTTACAAGGTGTGGAGTTCTGTTGAAGGATAAGTTATCAAAGCTGTTGCAAATGCTGATTACTTGGCTTTCTTTTGCAATTAAATCACCAGATTTACCCATTGGATAACCTGAACCATCATTTTTTTCGTGGTGTTCAAGTGCCACCAACGCAATGTTTTCAGGCATTCTCATATCAATTTTTAAAATTTTGTAACCAATTCTTGTATGTTCATGTAAGGCTTTTTGCTCTTGATTAGACAAGGTTTGTTTATTTACTAATTTTGGGTCAAGTTTAGTTTTGCCAATGTCGTGTAATAATGCAGCTAAAACAATGTCTGAAATCATAGTTTCTTTCATTTCTAGTTTTTTAGCAATTAAGCCAGCAAGAATAGCAACGTTAAGAGCATGGCATTTGTCATATTCACCGATAAGTTTTACTTGTGATGAAAATACAAGTTTGTCTTGTCTAAAAATAATATCTTGTAGTAGCTTGTCACGAATATTAAAGAACAAGTTTGCGGTTTCTGTCATTGGGCGAGAATAAAGCCCTGTAATAGTTTCGTGATAGAATGCTTTTAATTTAATTTGATTTTGAGGGTCAATTTTCGCCTTTTTATTGATAGGACCTTTGTAGTTTAAGATACTTGTTTCATCAACAATCGTGTTACTTTTCAACACTTGGTTTGGATTCATGTCGAACTTTTCAAGAACACGATCCTTAGTTTTTGATTGTTCTGAAAAGTCATCAAAAATTTTGTTTAAATCTTCTTTTGTATATTCTTCTCTTTCTTCGTGAGGAATAACAATAGGCTCTGGAATTTCCTCTTCCGGAAGAATATCTAATTCTTCTTCATCGTCTCTATAGATAACGTTCAAGTGCTTTAATTGAAGCAACTTACCAGGAGTAAGGATTTCGCCCGATACAAATAGCTTTTCTCCAAACTCTGAATATAAGTTAAACGGCAATATTTTGTAGTTTACTAATTCTTCTGTAGTAATTGTCTTCATGCTTTTTATTATTGCACAAATTTCAAAAAATGTGAATACTTATACATAAAAAAAAGCCATGTACTTTCGTGCATAGCTATTGATTAGGGATATGTGTATCGTCGTCTCTAAGGAGTATAGTGTTATATTAGCAGTGCTTTACGAAAAATAAATCATTTTAAAGTATGAGATTTTGAATTTCTTCTCGTATATTAAGTTTATATAAAGATACATTAAATTTATGGTAAACTTTTCTTGTCAAATAGATTTATGGAGATTTGGAATTTATGACAACAGAATTTAAGCATGTTCCGCAAGACGGAAAAGATATCACAGAAGCTGATATTAAGAAAATTATTAAAGAAGAAAATGTTAAATTCATTGAACTTCAATTCGTTGATATTAACGGTCAGGTTAAAAGTTTAACAATTCCATCTGAGCATATTGATAAAGCATTAGAAAATGAAATGATGCTAGATGGTTCATCTATCAAAGGTTTTAGAAGTATTGAAACTTCTGATATGTTGTTCTTCCCTGATAAAAATACATTCAAAATTCTACCTTGGAGAGAATTTGACGGAGTTAACACTGCAAGATTGATTTGCGACATTCACAATGCTGATGGAACTCCATTTGAAGGTTGCCCTCGTTGTAACTTAAAAAGAATGATGGCAGAAGCTAAAAAACTTGGTTATACAATGAATGTAGGTCCAGAAGTTGAATTCTTCTTATTTAAGCGAGATGAAGAAAATCATCCAACAAAAGAAACTATTGACAGAGCCGGTTACTACGATATCGGACCTGATGATTTAGGTGAAGATATTCGTGCAGAAATCGCATTAACACTTCAAGCTATGGATTTTGATATAGAAGCATTACATCATGAAGTAGCAGACAGTCAACATGAAATTGATTTTAAATATGCAGATATCTTAACTGCTGCCGATAATGTAGCAACATTTAAAGTTGCAGTTAAATCAATAGCCGCTCAATATGGTTTACATGCAACATTTATGGCTAAACCTATTTTCGGAATTAATGGCTCAGGTATGCACTGTAACATTTCATTGTTCAAAAATGGTAAAAATGCATTTTATGACGCAAAGACAGAAACTCAATTGTCAGATGTTGCGATGCACTCAATTGGTGGCTTGTTGAAGCATGTTAAAGGTATTACAGCTGTATGTAATCCAACAGTAAACAGCTACAAGCGTTTAGTTCCAGGTTACGAAGCTCCTGTTTACTTAGCTTGGTCATTAGCTAACAGAAGTGCTTTGTTAAGAGTTCCAGCAAAACGTGGTAACGCAACTCGTGTAGAACTTCGTTCACCTGATCCATCTTGCAATCCATACTTGGCATTTGCGGTAATTCTAGGTGCTTGTGTTGACGGTGTTAAAAACGAAATTAAACCGCCAAAACAAGTTGAAGCAAACATTTATGCATTATCTCCAGAAGAAAGAAAGAAAAAGAAAATTGACTCACTTCCTGGCAGTTTAGCAGAAGCATTAGTTGCTCTTGATGCATCTAAAGTAGCTAAGGAGGCTTTAGGTCCTCACGTATACAAAGAGTTCTCTGACACTAAAAATAAAGAATGGGATGATTTCAGAATAGATGTTTCTCAATGGGAACTAGATAGATATTTTGAAAGAAGCTAATTTTATTTTATAAGTTAAGCAAAATAGAGGCGCTTGTGTGAAACGCAAGCGCCTCTATTACTTTATAAAATATTTTTGTAGTAAAATATAGCTAAGGAAAAGGATTGGAATTATGTTAGCAGATTATCATTTACACACTCATAATAGCGAAGACTCAAATGTATCAATGGCGGAATATGTAAAACGTGCGTTAGTGCTTGGCTTTAAAGATATTTGTTTTACAGATCATGTAGAATATGCAATGATAAGTCCCATTGCAAAAGGCGAAAAAGATTATTATGGTGAATATAAACAAGTTTTGGCTGAATACGGCGATAAATTAAACATAAAATTTGGGGCTGAATTTGGTGTGCAAAAAGATAATATAGACTTTTTTAATGAATTTTTTACAAAATATCCTTTTGATTTTGTACTTTTATCTTGTCATACAATTGACGGTTTAGGACTTTTTGACGGTGGGTATTTGGTAGGTAAAACTCAAAAAGAATATAATGAAGCATATTATAACGAAATTTTGAATGTGGTTAAAAACTTTAAAAACTACTCTGTTTTAGCGCATTTAGATTTAATTAGAAGATATGATAGTGCTTATTATGGTTTTGAAAAAACAAAAGATATAGTTGCAGAAATCTTGACTCAAACGATAAATGACGGTAAGGGTATTGAGGTCAATACTTCTTGCTTTAGATATCATATTCCAGATTTGACACCTTCAGTTGATATTTTAAAATTATACAAAGATTTAGGTGGAGAAATTATTACAATTGGGTCTGATGCTCATGCTGTAAATCAGTTTGGTTATGAAATAGCAGATGTAAGAGAACAGTTGGCAGAATTAGGTTTTGAACATTTTTACACCTTTGATAAAATGCAACCTACAAAACATAGTATGCGTGTGATTCAAAATGTTTAAAAACTTGACATTTTCTGGTTTTGATTTACTATATCGGTATATTCAGGGATAAATTTATGGTTCACGAAAATTATTCAGCTATCATTATAGGAAGCGGTTTAGCAGGATTATATTCCGCAATAAAATTAAGTCAGGTTATGCCAAATGGTAAAATCTTGATGGTTACAAAGTGTGAACTTGGTGAAAGCAATTCAAGATATGCTCAAGGCGGAATTGTTGGCGTGTTAAAAGAAAACACAGCGGATTCTGTGGCGTCTCACGTTAGCGATACGCTTAATGCAGGTGCAGGTTTAAGTGATTTTAATGTAGTTAAATATATCTCTGAAAAATCAAATGACGTAATTCACGACTTGATTAATTTGGGCGTGCCTTTTGATAGAGATGAAAACGGCGAGTTGTTATTTACTCTTGAGGGAGCGCATAGTGTAAGAAGAATTTTACATTGTAATGGTGATGCAACCGGTCGTGGCATTGAAAAAAGGTTATCTGAATTAGTTGCACAAAATGAACAAATTATTTTAAAAGAAAACACAATTGCAGTTGAAATTTTAAAGGAAAATGATGCTTGTAAAGGTGTAGTTTTATTTGACGGTTCAAATTATTCGGTAGCATTTTCAAATGTTGTTGTATTGGCTACGGGTGGTATCGGTCAATTATATAAAAATACAACAAATCCTCAATGTGCAACAGGCGACGGCTTTGCTCTAGCTTATAATGCGGGTGCAATTTTGCAGGATATGGAATTTGTTCAATTTCACCCAACAGCTCTTGCCGTTCAAGGTGAAGATGCGAATCATTTAATTAGTGAATCTGTTCGTGGAGAAGGTGCAATTTTAGTTGATGAAAATGGTAAACCTTTTATGCAAAAATACCACGAATTAAAAGATTTAGCGCCAAGAGATGTTGTTGCAAGAGCAAATTTTGAAGAAATGAAATTGAGCGGAAAAGATTATGTTTTCTTAAATGCGACAGTTATTCCAAAAGAAGTTCAAGAAAAGCGTTTCCCATCAATTTCAGCAATGTGTTTGAAGAATAATATTGATATGACAAAGGACTTTATACCTGTACACCCTGCTGCACACTATTTTATGGGCGGTATAAAAGTAAATTATGATGGAAGAACCTCTATAAAAGGCTTGTTTGCTTTGGGAGAAGTTTCTTCAACAGGTTTACAAGGGGCAAACAGATTAGCTAGTAATTCATTGTTAGAGTGTGTCGTAAGCGCTTATGCAATGGCTGAATTTGTTCAAAAAAATATTGATGATGAACTTATTGAAATGTCTGATGAATTAAACAAGGTTCTGAAAAAATACTCTCAAGAACTAGGTTTTATTGAGTATGATACTGATGTTTTAAAATCAGAATTGCAAAGTTTGATGTGGGACGGAGTTGGAATTATTCGTTCTGAAGCCTCTTTAAAAGAAGCTCAAAGTCGCTTAAATGACTTAAAATCTCAATTTTTGCGTAATGAAAAATGCTTAAGCGTTCAAGAATATGAATTTAAAAATATGTTGACAGTGGCTCAACTAATCATAACCTCTGCACTTCAAAGAAAAGAATCTCGTGGTGCTCATTATCGTGAAGATTACCCTATGACTAAAGAAATTGCAGAACATAATTGTATTATAAAAGAACAAGGAGAACTAAGTTTTGTTAGATAGATTTTTAATTGATAAATATGTGCTTTCAGCATTAGAAGAAGATATCGGTTTTGGAGATATTACAACTGATAACCTAGCAACAGAAAAAGATGTTTTAGAAGCTAAATTAAACACTCGTTCTGAAGGTATTGTATGCGGTTTAAAAGTTTTTGAAAGAGTTTTTAAAAATCTTTCTGATGATGTAGAAATTAAATTTTATTTTAAAGACGGAGATAAATTTAAAGCTGGTGATACAATTGCGGAATTAAAAGGTTCCGCATCTGCAATTCTTAAAGGTGAAAGGACTGCTTTAAATTTTGCTCAAAGAATGAGTGGTATTGCAACCGAAACAAGAAAGTATCAAGATGCAATTGGTGAAGGCTTAAAGGCTAGAATATCTGATACAAGAAAAACAACTCCAAACTTTAGAGTATTTGAAAAATATGCTGTATATGTTGGTGGGGCTTGTATTCACAGATTTAACCTTGCCGATTGTGCAATGATTAAGGATAATCACATAAAATTAGCTGGTTCTTTAACAAAAGCAGTGGAAAAAATTAGAAAAAATATTTCTCACACACACAAAATAGAAGTTGAATGTGATACTTTAGAACAGGTTAAAGAGGCAGTAGCATGTGGTGCTGATATTATTATGCTAGATAACATGTCATGCGAAACAATGAAAAAAGCTGTTGAAATCATTGATGGAAAGGCAATTACAGAGGCTAGTGGTAACGTAAATTTATCAACAGTTCATGCTATTGCAGAAGTTGGTGTTGATATTATTTCATCAAGCGCAATTGTTGCAAAAGCTCCAACACTAGATTTAGCGCTAGATATGTAAGAATATTACGTAATGTAACATTTTTTACCTTTATTGAAATCGACAATCAAAAATTGTTTTTATATAAATGTAAGTGATAAAAAACACGAGATTGGTTTAGAATGGAGTGATGATATATGGCATTAGGTTTTAATTCAAATTTATTTAATACAAATACTCAAGCAAGAGGTGCTGAAACAGCAGGTTCGTTAGCATCAGTAAATACTGAAACAGCTGGAACGTTAGCTAGCAATGTTGAAACTGCTGGTACTATCGCATTTGTAAACTCTGATAATCAAATTGATAGTTTCCAATCTAGCAATCCTTTTGCTCCACAAATTGATTATAGTCAATTTGCTAACATCGAAACAGCTGGAAGCGTTGCAGACGCAGGTATTGAAACAGCAGGCTCTTTAGCATTTGATGCAGAAACTGCAGGTTCTTTGGCTTTCTCAGGCGCAGAAACAGCAGGCTCTGTTGCTTCAAGTGATGGCGGTGCAAGTTTCAGCTCTTCTGATGGTGGCTTTGTTTGCTAGTCAACCTATAATCAATTTTACAAAATTTTTATCACATATCTAAATCAATCACAATTAAAAGCAAGTCATAGACTTGCTTTTTTAATCTTTTATTTTGCTTTTTTCAAAGTTTCTTTTACGGTGTTTATAGGAATTGCAAATCCAATTCCTATGTTTGAAATGTTGTTGTCAGGATTGTAAATTGCTTGGTTTATCCCAATTACTTCACCATCGGTTGTAATTAATGGTCCACCAGAATTACCAGGATTTATCGAAGCATCAGTCTGAATTTTGTCTTTTGCATAATCAATTCTTGAAATTATTCCTTGAGTTAGTGTTCCATTAAAACCAAATGGACTGCCTATGGCAAGCACTTTTTGCCCAACTTTAGCTTTTCCAGAGTCTCCTAGCAATACTGTTGAAAGTTCTTCTTTTGTTTTTATCTGAATTAAGGCGATATCTTTGTTTGATGAGTATAGAACTTTAGCCTTATAAATATGTCCATTATGAAGTGTAACTTCAATATTTTTTCCCTCATCAACAACATGTGAACTTGTTAAAATAATTCCCGTTTTATCAATAATACACCCACTACCACTTGATACACCAAGAGGAAGCTCTGCATCAATAGACACAATAGCAGGATTTAATTTTTCATAAACATTCATGTAAATCATTTCTTCATTGTCATAGGCAATAACTGCGATATTTGTAACAAAAGATAGACTAATTGCAATAATAAACTTTTTAAACATAACCTTGAAAGCTCCATTCCTGCTGTATTATGTACGAGCTTTAAAATTTTTACTACTAGCTTTGTAACAAAAGTTTGTATATTTCTTGCCAGCATTAAACCTTTATTCTATAATTACAATGAAATCTAGTATCAGATTTTAAAAGAGATATGAGTAAGGAAAGGAAATTAAGAATGAACAGTATTGAGTTATTCAAACAAGCATTAAGCGAAAAAAGAGCATTAAAAGTTATTTCAGGTATCAACAACTTAAACTTAGAAAAAGTTGAAATGGTTGTTTCTTCAGCTATCGAAGCAAAAGCTACAGCTATCGACGTTGCAGCTAATGAAGAAGTTTTATCTTTAGCAACAAGATTAATCTCTGAATCTAACTCAGATATTACATTATTTGCATCTTCAATCAGCGCTATGGAATTGGCAAACGCAGTTAACAACTTCCACGTTAACGCTATCGAATTAGGCAACTTTGATGCATTATATAATCAAGGTATTACAATGTCATCAATTCAAATTTTAGACATTGTTAAAGAAACATTATCATTAATTAGCAGCGAAATGAGATCTCAAATCTTATTCTCAGTTACTATCCCTGGTTCATTAGCTATTAACGAACAAATTTCATTAGCTAGAGAATTAGAATCATTAGGCATTGACTTAATTCAAACAGAAGGTTTTGTTTCTCAAGCTAGCAATTTTGAAGGCGCAAGAGCTTGGTTAAACAGAGCTGAATTAACAATCTCTAACACATTAGAATTATCAAAAAATATTGAATTACCAATTATGACAGCTTCAAACATCAACACAACAACTGCTCAATTTGCATTTGCTGCTGGTGCTAGTGCTATCGGTTGTGGTTCTTGCATTAATAGATTAGAATCAAAAATTTCTATGTTGGCTGTAATCAGCAACTTAGTTGAAATTGCTAACAGAAACTCAATCATGATTTCTGCATTGAAAAATTCAAAAATGATGCAATCTCAAGAAATATCTTCTTTAGTTTAATTTCATATTAAACAATAAAAGAGGCGGTTAGCTTTGCTAACCGCCTCTTTCTTTATAAAAATAAAATTTATAATCCTAATTTTTTCAAAATTTTATTTAAATCTTTTTCAAGTTCTTTGTTTGTTTTTAGAGCTTTTTTAATTTTTTCGGCTGAATACATAACTGTTTGATGCTTTTTGTTTAGGAAGTTTCCAATGCTTTCGTAACTAAGTTGAAGATGTTCTCTTGCAATGTAGCAAACAATTGCACGAGCATTTGAAATTGCTTGAACTCTAGCTGAACTCAAGAAGTTTTCTACTGTAACATCAAAGTAATCTGCAACAACACTTGCAACTTTGTCAATTGTAGGTTTATTTTCTAGTTCTTCAAGTTTTAAAACTTTTTGAGCATATTTTAAAGTTATAGGTTCTTGTTCAATATTTGAAAATGCGCTAACTTTAGTAAAAGCGCCTTCAAGTTCTCGTACATTATCTTTTTTATATTTTGCAATGTACTCAAAAACATCTTGTGGAAGGTTTTCAAAGCCTTTTTCTTTTGCGAAATTTTCAAGAATTTTAACCCTAGTTTCATACTTTGGAGGTTTTATTTCAACAACTAGACCTTGTTCAAATCGTGTTCGCAAACGGGTTGGAATTTCAGGCAAATCTTTTGGTAGTTTGTCAGAAGTTAAAACAATTTGTTTGTTTGCGTTGTAAAGTGTATCAAAGGTATTGAACAACTCATCCATACATTTCTTTTTATTCTCAATAAATTGAATGTCATCAATTAAAAGAATGTCAATATTTCTGTATTTGTTTCTGAATTTATTCATTGAACTTGTTGTGCTTTTGCCCTTAGTAAAGGTTGAGCAAGTACTGTTGATGTAATCATTGATGAAATCTTCAGTTTTTATACAACGAACTTTTAAATTCCCCTTCATAATTACGTGGTGTCCAATGGCTTGCATTAAATGGGTTTTGCCTAAACCAGAGCCACCTTGAATGTAAAGAGGATTATATAAATTTGTTGGATTTTCAGCAACTTGCTGTGCTGCAGCTTTTGCAATTTTGTTGTTTTCGTCAGTAACAAAATTGTCAAATCTGTAGCGAAGATTGATGTTCATGGAGTTTAAATAAGATAAGTTGTCAAGAGCTTGTTTATGTTCAACTTCCTCTTGCTTTTTCTTTTCAATTTTCTTTAGCTCAGTAGCTTTTTCTTTTTTTATTTTTTTAGCTAAATCTTCATCAACCTCAAAATTTACAATAATATCTTGATTTAAAACTTTTTTAAAAGTTTCTAAAAATGCTTGGTATTGAGTTCTTTTTAAGTAGTCAATTCCAAAAGATTCACCAGAAATAAGCGTAAATTGATTATCCTCAAACGAAATTGCTTCAAGAGGTTCAATCCAAGGTTCAAAAGTTGACGCAGGTACAACCTGTTTCAATTCTTCCTTTACATTTTCCCAAATCTTTTTTACTTTGCTAGTGTTCATAAGTCTATTTTACAACAAAAATAACTTGTAGAAAATAATTCCGGCAGACATGCTTAAGTTTAAGGATTCTACTTTGCTATCCATTTCAATAGTAACTTTGTCTGTTGCAAAATTAATCAATTCTTTGCTAAGCCCGTCAGCTTCAGCCCCAAACATTACTAGGACTTTGTCTTGAGGTTTAAAATCTTTTAAAAATACACTATCATCTGATTTTGGCAAAGTGGCGATTCTTGTGTAATCTTTAAAATATTCTTGTAAAACTGAAAAATCTTTTATTTGAATAACAGGAGTTTTCCATAAGTTGCCAACAGAAGCTCTTACACATTTTGGGTTGTATAAGTCAACCGTGTTGCCGTAAAGAATAATTCCGTCAAGAGAAAATGCGGTCGCAGTTCGTAAGATTGTGCCTAAATTGCCTAAATCTTTAATGTTTTCAAATAATGCAACTCTTTTGGCATCTTTAAGACAAGTGATGTCATAAATTTTTTGCTTGCCGACTGCTACTGCGTCAGGTGCGGAGTCTGTTGTAGAAAGTCTTTTTAATACTGGTTCAGTAACGTAGACAATTTTTTCTTCTAAAAAATCATAATGAAATGCTTTTTCTTTTAATACAAAAATTTGTTCAATTTCAATGTCAGCGTTGAAAGCTTCTTCAATGGCTTTTAACCCTTCTAATAAAAACTTTTTAGACTCGTCTCTGTATTTTTTTTGTTGAAGTTTTACGATTTCTTTTACAGTTTCATTGTTTACGCTTGTAATTTCCATTATTTTACCTCAAAGTAGCTTAACCATTCTTTTTCTTGCTCATCAAGAAGTGAAAAATCAATAAGTTTCTTTTCATAATGCATTTTTACAAAAGATTTAATCTTTTCGTTTTGTAAATAGCAAGAGTTTTCTAATCTTACACCGAAAGAGCCTTGCTTGTAAAGTCCAGGTTCGATTGTAAAGCACATGTTATTTTGAAGTGGAATTTTTGAATCCCAAGTTCCTTGACTCAATCTAGGTGGTGCTTCGTGAACACTAACCCCAATACCGTGTCCTAAGCCGTGATTGAATACAAAACCTGCGGGTGCATTTTCTTCTAAAAATTCACGAGCAACTCTGTCAATATCTTGTCCAATCTCAAATTTTGCGGTGTTGAAGGCTCTTAAGAATGCTTTTAAAACTGTCGTGTATACAGTTCTTTGTAACTTATTTGGTTCACCCTTAACAAAAACCCTTGTGATGTCTGTTGCTAAACCACCTTCGTAGTATCCGCCACAGTCAATTAATACAAGTGAACCTTCTTTTATAATCTCGTCTTTTGAGGACTTTGAATAGTGTGCTAAGGCTGAGTTTTCGTCTTTTGCGACTATTGATGTAAAGGATTGTCCAATTGCACCATATTTTTTAAAGTTCTTTTCTAATTCTTCTTTTATGTCAAATTCTGAAATGTTGTCGTTTTCCGCTATAAATTTTCCTGTGTCAGCCAATGCCATGTCTGTTTTTGCAAACGCATCTTTGTAATGTTCTAATTCTGCATCTGTTTTTATACATTTTGTGTTTGATATTGGATTCCATTTGATTTTGCTTGCTTTTGAGCCTAAAAGAGCGTAATCGTGGGCTGTAACTGTCATTTCATCAACGTAAACTGTATCAAACTTACATTTTTTTATAAATTCGTCAAAATTTGCAAGTGTCTCATCTTTGAAAAGATAATTGTTTTTGTGCGTAAATAATGCCTTACCTTCAATTGAACAAGAGTTTGTTTTGTCGAAGTTTCTCAAGTTGTAAATGTATGACAGTTCTTCTAGGTTTGTAACTAAGAGTGCTTCATTAGCTTTCAAATCAAGGTCTTTTATCTTTTCTTCGGTTGTCTTTCCTGTTAAATTTAGTGGAATTTCTGTTAAGTTTTGAGGCTTAATTTCTATTTTTTCTTCAATGGGGTCTATGTCAAAAAGTTTAACCGAAACATTCTTTTCCCCCATTTTTTTTGTTAAATTTTCGTACCTAAATTGTGAATTTTTCTTTGAGCAAATGCCTAATATTGAATGCTCGTCCATTCTTTTTGCAAGTTCGTCGATTACTTTGTCGCCCATTTGAAGTTTTACAACAGTTATGTCATTATGATTGACTTCAAGGTCTGCTTGTACGTGATATCGTCCATCAACAAATAGATATACGTTGTCTTTTGTAACTAGAGCATCACCTGTTGAGCCTGAAAATCCTGTCAGATGATATCTGGAATTTTTTGATAATTCATTGTATTCTACCAAAAATTCATTGGTAGAATTTACTAATAAGTAATCAATTTTCTCTTGCTCTAAGAAGGTACGAGCTTTTTCAATATATTTATTCATTATTCAATAACGCCTGTAACTAGGATTAAATGCCAGCCAAATTGTGTTTGAACAGGTTCTGATAATTCACCTTGTTTTAGTGAAAACGCTGCATCTTCAAAAGGTTTAACCATAACTCCACGAGGGAAGAAACCTAAGTCTCCGCCTGCTTGACCTGACGGACATTTTGAGTATTCTTTTGCTGCTTCGGCAAAATCCTTGCCATTTTTAATCTCGTTGTATAACGCTTTTGCTTCTTCTTCAGTTGCTACTAAAATGTGTGAAGCCTTAACTTCTGTTGCCATATTTTTCTCCTTTTGGTTTAAATTTTCATCATTATTATAGCAAAAATATGAATAAAAATAAGTAAAAATAAAAAGTCCTTGACAACATGTAAAGTCCTTGTCACGCTTATCATGCCATGATTTCAGAAAGCTAATTGTAAATTTTTGTTACGGTTTTTGGCATGGAACTAACAAAAAATAATTTGTTGAGTTATTATTCATGTACAACTATCCCCAAATCTCCTCCCAAGATTATGAAGTATATCAAGCAGCAATAGCTGCTTTTTTTTTTGATTTTGCGTATTAATTACTTTTTAAATGACAACAAATTATCCAATTTTTCAATAATTTGCATAAATAAAAATCCATAAGATTTTTTTATAATGTCTCGATGAACCTTATGTGGAATGATTTTTAAAGTTTCGTGTCTAATGATAAAATTATTTTTAATGTTTGTCAAAAATCTAAATGGATGCTTTCCTGCGTTGTCTAGGTGATTTCTTTTGTGAACAAGTATGTCTGTCACATTCATTGAATTACCTAAAAGGTGTGCAAGGTTGAATAAAAATTTGTCCGGACAAATTTTCCAAGCGTTGGTGTTTGTATATTTTAAAACGTCTGTTAAAACTTCTCGTTTGAACATTCCACAACTCATAGGTTGCCACCACCAACCGCCAAAAGGGTGTGTTTGAGGTGTTAAAATTTCATTTTTCTTAGCATTACAAACAACAAGTGCAACTGCGTTATTTGTAATGTGTTCGAGCATTCGTTCTGCAAAATTTGGTGTAATTGTATCATCAGAATCAATTATGCTGATGTATTGTCCTTGTGCTTCTTTTAGACCCGTTATGATTGAAGCAAGCTGACCTTTGTTTGTGCAATGTTTTATTAGTTTTATTCCTATTTGTTGTTCAAGTATTTCTGCGGAGTTGTCTTTTGAGCAGTCGTCAACAACAATTATTTCAAAGTCATTAATTGTTTGATTTTTTAAACTTTTAATTGTTTCTAAAACGTATTGTGAATAGTTATATGAAGTTACGATGAAACTTACTAACATTCTTTTTTACTCTTTTTGTTGTATATGATTGAAGAAGCTAGAGCAGCAAGGATAAATCCTAGTCCTAAAAGTCCTGTAATAACTTCAGGAACTTCTCTTATTGTAGATATGAACATTATAATTGCTAAAGCTCCGATTGCCCAATGAGCACCGTGTTCTAAGTAAATGTATTGGTCTAAAGTTTTCTTTTCAACAAGCATAATTGTTAAAGAACGAACAAACATCGCACCAATAGATAATCCAATTGTAATGATTAAAATATCTTGGCTTAGTGCGAATGCCCCTAAAACACCATCAAGTGAGAAGGAAGCATCAATAAGTTCTAAATATAAGAATGCAACGAGTCCGCCACCTTTTGCGACTTGTGCAAGTTCTTTTGCTCGTTGAGCCTCATGTTTTTCAAGCCAATGAGTAATGCCATCAATTAGCAAATATATAACAACACCAATTACCCCAGATGAAAGTACTGAGGCTTTGTATTCTACTGGAACATAGTGGTGTGTTACGAGTACCAAAATTAAAGTTAAAATAGTTTCTAAACCTTTTATGTTACCTAAATGAGAACAATATTTTTCTACACCTTTAATCCAATGAACTTCTTTTTCGCAGTTAAACATATATGAGAAAAATAACATTGCAAGAAATGCTCCGCCGAAGGCAACAATTGGTGCGTGTGTTTGGTGTAGATAGTGTGCATATTGATTTGAATCCGTAAGCGCTATTGTTGCAACCTTTATAATGCTAATTTTTGCAAAGATTGCGACTACAAGTAGCGGAAACAAAAATCTCATACCAAAAACTGCGATTATAATACCCCAAGTTAAAAAGCGATGTTGCCAGATATGCTCCATTTTTTCTAATTTTACGGCATTTACGACTGCGTTATCAAAAGACAAACTCACTTCCAGAATACCTAAAATTAAGGCTATAAACACGCATAAAAGACCAGTTCCCGAATGTACGTGTTCTCCCCAAAGGTAAGCAAGTATTATTCCTACAACTGTTACAATAAATGAGCCTGTAAAATATTTCATCATTTCAATTTTTCCATTAATTCTTCTGCTTTTTTGTGTAAACTTTCAAGGTCAGAATCGTTGTAAATCACGAAATCCCAATCTAGAACATTATCTAACCCTGTTTCTGTAATGTCGTCTTCTCCAATTAATTCGCCTCTTTGGGCTCTAATTTCTCGAGGACATTCAATTCTAATTGATGTTGCGCCAGCTTTTTTGAAGGTTTCATACTCAAATGGTACTCTAACGTCAGTAACCATAATATTTCCTTCTTCTGCAATAATTTTCTTTAACCAATAATCATCGCTTTGACATCTGCCCCAATTGCCTAAATTTATTAAACCTTGACGATATTTAGCCTTGTTGTTTTCTATTTCTTCATAGGTTAAATTATGTTCACGACCATATTCAAGTTTAATGATGTCACCCATTGCGCATCGGTGGTAATCAGGCATATTTTCTAGCAAAATCTTTGCTAAAGTATCTTTTCCTGAATATTGTTTACCTGAAAAAATAATAATTTTATCTGCCATTTAGATTACCTCACGTATTTAGTTTGACCCAATTTCTTTAATATGTCAATAAATTAATAATTATGCAATTCGTTCTTGATTTTTAGCTTGCTTTTGCCTATAATGAACAAAGTTACAATAGTTGGAAAGTCGGAAACACAAAATGGCATTGAATTTTCAAGAATTAATATTTAACTTACAAAAATATTGGGCAGATCAAGGTTGTATAATTCAACAACCTTATGATATAGAAAAAGGCGCATCTACAATGAATCCTGCGACCTTCTTAAAGGCTTTAGGTCCAGAACCTTGGCATACTGCAATGGTTGAACCTTGCAGAAGACCAACAGATGCAAGATATGGTGAAAACCCTAACAGACTTGGACATTATTATCAATTCCAAGTTATTATGAAACCAACACCAAAAGATGCGCAAGAACTTTACTTAAAGAGTTTGGAAGCTATTGGTATAGATTTGACAAAACATGATGTTCGTTTTGTTGAAGATAATTGGGAATCTCCGACTCTAGGTGCTGCTGGTGTAGGTTGGGAAGTTTGGCTTGACGGTATGGAAATTACTCAATTTACATACTTCCAACAAGTTGGCGGTTTAGAAGTGAAACCTGTCGCATTAGAATTGACTTATGGTGTAGAACGTATTGCAATGTATTTACAAAATGTTCAACACTTCAAAGATATTAAATGGAATGAAAATTACAACTACGGCGAAATTTTCATGCAAAACGAAGTAGAACAATCAAAATATAATTTTGAAGTCTCAAATGCAGAAGCATTGTTCAAAATGTTTGATTTGTTTCAAGGTGAAGTAGATAACTGCGTTGAGTCAGAGCTTGTATTGCCTGCTTATGACTACGTTTTAAAGTGTTCTCATACTTTCAACTTACTAGATGCAAGAGGTGTTATCAGTAAGGACGAACGTAATAACTTCATCAACCGTATTAGAACGATGGCTTCAAAAGTAGCCAAATTATATGTTCAACAAAGAGAAAAAATGGGCTTCCCTCTTTGTAAATAGCCCCAAGCGACTACAGATAAAGAAATTATAGGAAAATGGCAACAAAAAAGGAATTTAGATTTAATTTTTCATCTTCTGGATTGATGAAATTAGTTAGAAGAAAAAATCCAGATGAGATGATTAAGGACGCAAAGCGTAACGGTTTAAAGAAAACTTTAAATGCAATGGATTTGATAATACTTGGTATCGGTATTCTTATCGGTTCTGGTATTTTTGCTGTTGTTGGTATTGCAGCCGCAACTCCAGAAACAGGTGCTGGACCTGCATTAGTTTTATCAATGGTAATTGCTGCATTTGCTTGCGTATTCTCTGCACTTTGCTATTGTGAATTTGCTGCAATGTTACCTGTTGCAGGTGGTGCTTATGTTTATACCTTCGCAACTTTAGGTGAATTTATGGCATGGATGGTTGGTTGCGTGTTAATGTTAGAATACGGAATTGGCTTTATCGGTGTTGCGTGCGCTTGGTCTAATTACTTTGTCCAATTTATGAAAGGGTTTGAGGGACATTTACCTGCCTTACTTACAAATCCTCCAATTTGGTTGATATCAGATTATCGTTCAACAGTTGCATTGTTGGGGGATAGCGCAAATAGTGTAATGCCTCACATTTTCGGTATTCCTATTTCAATAAATTTACCAGCAATTTTAATCATTATCATAATCGCTTGGATTTTAAAAAGCGGAACTAAAGATTCGACAATTATGGCAACAATAATGGTAGTTATCAAGTTGGCTGTAATTGCTGCTTTTGTGCTTGTTGGTGCTTTTTATGTTGACCCAAACAATTGGGTTCCTTTTGCACCAAATGGTTTTAATGGTATTTTTAATGGTGCATTTATAATTTTCTTCGCTTATATCGGTTTTGACGCTTTGGCAACGACTGCTGAAGAATGTAAAAATCCACAAAGAGATTTGCCGATAGGGATTATTGGTTCTTTAGCAGTAACAACCATTGTTTATGTCTCAGTGGCACTAGTTTTGACAGGTATGCAACCAACAAGTGGAGTTGCAATTCCTCAAGAATTTTTGAAAGCTCCAATGGTATTTGTTATGAATATGGTGCATCAAGATTTAGTTGCTAGAATTATTGCAGTTGGTTCTCTTGCAGGTTTAACATCAGTTTTACTTGTAATGCTAATGGCTACAACTCGTATTTTATATGCAATGAGCCGTGATAATTTCTTACCTTCAATTTTTAGAAAATTGAATAGAAAAACAAGAACTCCAAATCTTTTAACTTATACAATTGCATTTATTGCTATACTAGGAGTTTTGTCAATGGATTTAAACGCAGCAGCAGAACTTTGTAATTATGGTGCATTTACATCATTTATTATAGTTTGCGTTGCAGTATTAATATTAAGAAAAGTTGATCCAAATCGAAAACGCCCATTTAAGGTTCCATTTTCACCTTGGTTTCCATTAATTGGTATTTTTTGCTTGTTAGGCTTAATGATATATTTCTTAATTACCTCTGCAAGCATTTTGTCAGCAATTTTATTCCCAATATGGATTGGATTAAGTGCATTAATATACTTCCACTACGGATATAAGAAAAATCGTAAAAAAGAAGCTAAAATGCTTGAAATTAAACTTAAAGCGATAGAAAAAACAAGATTGAAAGAACAAAATAATGGCAAATAAATTAACATTAAAAGATAAAATATCGACTGTAATTAAACAGATGTTTACTGTAAAAAGCGCTGATGAATTAATTTCAGCGAGTAAACATTCTGAATTAAAGAAAACCTTAAATGCTTTTGATTTAATAATTTTAGGTATTGGGGCAGTTGTAGGTACAGGTATCTTTACAATTATCGGTATTGCTGCACAAGGCGGAGACGGTGGTGTTGCCGCTGGACCATCTCTTACCATTTCAATGGTAATTGCAGCAATTGCTTGTGTATTCTCAGCACTTTGTTACAGTGAATTTGCCTCAATGATTCCTGTTGCAGGTAGTGCTTATACTTATACTTATGCAACAATGGGCGAATTTATGGCATGGATGGTAGGTTGGATTTTAATGCTTGAGTATGCCATTGGTAATATCACAGTTGCAAGTGCTTGGACAGGTTACTTTATGCAATTGTTAAAAGGTTTTGATCATGTTCTTCCTAATTGGCTTGTAAATCCACCAATTTGGTTGATTAATGATTACAGAACATCTTTAGCAATTTGTTCAAAAGAGGGTTTAAATCCACACGATGTTATGCCTTACTTGTTTGGTGTAGTTCCTGTTTCAATTAACATTCCAGCAATTGCTATTGTATTAATTTTAACTTTACTTTTGGTTAAAGGAGTTAAAGAATCGACAAAAGTTGCAACAATTATGGTTGGCGTAAATTTGTTTATAATTATGTCATTTATTATTGTAGGTTCTTTTTATGTAAAACCAGAAAATTGGACACCATTTGCACCAAATGGATTTGAAGGTATATTTATGGGTGCCTTTATAATTTTCTTTGCATATATTGGATTTGATGCAATTTCAACAGCTGCAGAGGAAACTAAAAATCCACAAAGAGATTTACCTATTGGTATTTTAGGCACATTATTTTTATGTACAGTTTTGTACGTATCAGCAGCCTTAGTTTTAACAGGTATGGTAAATTATCAGGCAATTGATATTCAAGCTCCGATTGCATCAGCAATGAGATTTGTCGGTCATAACAAACTTGCAGGGCTTATTTCAGTAGGTGCGTTGGCAGGCTTAACTTCAGTATTGTTAGTTTACCAATTGGGTACAACACGTATTTTGTATGCGATAAGCAGAGATAGATTTATTCCAAAAGGTCTAAGACGTGTTCATAGACACAACAGAACTCCTTATGTTTTAACTTGGTTGTCAGCAATTGTAGTTATTTTAGGCTCATTGGTTATGGACTTAAAAATTTCAGCAGAGCTTTGTAACTTTGGTACATTCTTGTCATTTATTATCGTATGTGCAGCAGTTATGATTTTGAGAAAGACAGAACCCGACAAACCAAGAGCGTTTAAAGTTCCTTGTGTGCCATTATTCCCAATTTTAGGTATTTTAATGAGTGGAGGCTTGATGTTGTATTCAATGACATCTCTAAAAACATCTTCAATATGGTTTGTTGCTTGGCTAGTAGGTGGTCTTCTAATATATGCGTTTTATGGTTATGGTCAAAAACGATTAGAAGAAAAACGAAAGAAATTTTATTTAAGAGAAAAAGATAATTAATAATTTTTATATGGCGCTTGCGGAACACCGCAAGCGCCATATTTTTATACTGTTAACATGTTGTAACATGAATATAATATTCATGGCAATAAATTTCTCCAAAAATACTTTATATAAATACGAGAGATTATTTTGGAGAGTTAAATTTAATGACACCAATAAATGGTATAAATCCATATATGTTAAACGCATTAAATGCAGGCAATCCATTTGGCAGTGCAGAATTTTCATCTTGCATGGCTAGTATTTTTAGTAATCTTTCATCATTAAACTCAATCAATTTAAATTCATTCTCTCCAATGACATTTAATATGCCAAACTTTTCAAACTTTAACTTTGGCAATTTGACAATGCCATCATTCAATTTCAGCAATTATTTTTCATCAAGCTCAGCTTCAACAACAAGCGGAAACGGTTCATCTCGTCCAAACGTAAAATTAACAAAATCTTTCTTGAACAAAGTAAAACAAGTAGCACAACGTATCGGTTGTAACTACAAAGATTTGTTAGCAGTAATGAACTCAGAATCAGGTTTAAACTCAAGAGCACAAAACAAAAAAGGTGGTGCATCAGGTTTAATCCAATTTATGCCAGCGACAGCAAGAGCATTAGGCACAACAACAGATGCCCTACGAGAAATGACTCCAGAACAACAATTAGATTACGTAGAAAAATTCTATTTAATGAACAGAAGAACATACGTAAAGAGCAACAGACAATTATCTGCTGGTGATTTATACACATTAACCTTCTTACCAGCATACGTAAACCAAGAAGTATTAACATCTCAAGGTCATAAATTTTATAATGCAAACAAGGGGTTAGACGTAAACGGCGACGGTCAAATTACAAAAACAGACTTAGCCCAAAGAGTTGCAAGAAAACAAGTAGATGAGTCTATTTTTGCGTAGGCTATAAGACTATAAGTCATTTATAATTTTTAATATAATGTCATCCCGCACTTGTTGCGGGATCTTTAACATATTTGCAGATTAAATACATAAACGCCAATGTTAACAAAAGTTAACATTGGCGTTTCAAAAAAGGCAATAAATTTTTGAAAAAATACTTTATATAAGTACGAGAGATAATTAA
>OGLM01000032.1_pt1 | contig 154343 bp, 167 predicted proteins | sample 1572531 | NCBI WGS metagenome assembly OGLM01 (sample SAMEA2581909, study PRJEB24529) | metagenome | biome: Human gut stool | place: China | collected 2011
CCTGATTTTCTGTAATAAATTCATTTGGCTTTCTACCATCATTTGTTATTATCATGTATGTTTCTTCTAGTGTTTCTTTTATATTCACAAATACTTTTGATTATAATATGCAATAATTTCATCATACATATCCACTCATCTTTAATTATGATTGCTAAACCTTCCTAATCAGTCGCCTTACGATCGATTTTGTGGCAATTTTTATTCATTTTAGAGTAAGTTATCGATTAAAGAAATGTTAAGCAATATCAAGCGTTTCTGATATTTCCCCAAATTGTATGCTCATACGGGGGTAAAATCTCCTGGATGAGAAAAAAGTACAACCCATTTTCCTTTATATTGATTTAATGTTATTGGCCCCATTGTGCTGTTTGCCTCAAAATCTGGAGCATATGTACCTATTTTTACATTTCCATTCATCATTATTTCATAATCCATAAAAATAAACTCCTCTCATAACTTTGTATATGTTATGCAAAGGAGTTTGTTTTTGTGAGCATTTTACTTAATTTTTTTAGAATGTAACTCTACTCTATATTTATTGTTATTTGCACAAGTTGATAATGTTAATATACTATCTTCTTTTGAAATATCTATTTTAAACCTATATCGTAAATAATTTATCTTAAATTTGTTCTAATTCAATTAATTCATTACCACTAAATGTTAATTTCAGTAAACATGGGGATTTTATATTTAATACTTTTTCATTATTATATACAAGTTTTACATCTTTATTTACTTTACACCAATTTAATAAGAAAAACTTGATAGAGCCCCCATGACTAACTACTGCTATTCTTTTTCCACAATATTCTTTAAGTATTTTGGCAAAAAACTTATTCATTCTTTCTCTTGTCTGTTCTGCGCTCTCGCCATCTGATGTTCTAAATGTTCTGTCTAGAAGTTGCTCTTGTGAAGGATCTCGAGTTGCCTTATCTTTCATAAATTCACCTAATTCTTTTAAATTTCCTAATTTTCTTTCACCTAAATCACTATCTAAATTAAGAGGTAAATTGTTTACATTAGAAATATATTTGGCAGTTGCTTTTGCTCTAGTATAGTTACTTGACCATATTACATTTAGGTTCTGCAGTTCTTTATTTTCACTTAGTCTTTTGGCTTGTTCTTCTCCTTCAACTGATAATATTTCTTTTTCGTTAATTGATTGTGAATCTTCATTTGTATTTCTTATACCATTTTCAGTAACAGTTTCTGCATGTCTTATTAAATAAACAATAGTGTTTCTCATAACTACATTTCCTTTCTGCTCTTTACGTTTCCAAATCTAACACAAATTGATGTGAATTTTTCTCTTTTTTTATTTAATATTTCATCAAGTTCATCTGCGACATTTTTAAAATCTGCTTTCATAAGCTATTTTCTTTGTATAGCCCATTCTTGAAAAATATACAACAATGTTTTCTTTGTTTTTTCCTATATTTTTATAGTCATTTAAGTCAAATCTGAAATTTTCTTGCGTGTAGAATACATACGTAATATAACCTGCTATTAGTTGCATTATTCCAAAAACGAAGTATATTGTTGACATTATATTCGTTGGAAAAATGATAAATTGAATTATAGTCCAAAGCATAAGTGTGAATCCAAATACTGTTCCTAATATTATTCCTATTTTTTTATTTTTTATAATTAAATACACTGCCACCAAATTTGATATTCCATTTACTATTAATAAACATATTCCTGAAAATATATAATTTTGAAATAATATATCACTAAAAGGTAATACTTGAAAGTATGGTAGCATTTCATTCATTTGAAGTAATTTGCCTGTTGGATCAATTAGCATACATATACTTCCATAAACTGCTGCAATTCCAATAAACAAACACCAAAATAGTAGTATCTTCTTAATTCTCTTATATCTCATATTTATGGCTTCTTTTAAAATAACAATGATACATTACCATACATTAATATTCTTAGTAGTCCTATTATTGCTAAGTGTAATGGATAATATATATAAAATAGCCATTTCATCCACTTTAATTTTCCTCTTGAACCATCATATATTTTTAGTATTGGATATACTAATATTGAAAACAATATTATAATTCCATATATCTTGTTTACAAATATAAATGATACAAGTGCATAAATTCCTAGCCATACTTCCATACTTAATACTTGTTTTTTTATGTCTCCTCTTTTGCCATACATTGCTACTATACACATAACTGCTATCGAACTGAAATCTGCGCAAAAAGTTATAGCACATATTACTACTAATAATACTGTTTTTTGCCACTGTTTTAGTTTTGTATCTCCATATACAATATAAAGAGCGACTACCGCCCATGCAAGTGACCACATAATACTTGTTTGATTAAATATTTCTCCATTAATAAATGGAATAAAGTTAATACCAAATGCAAAGCAGTATGCAAAATGAGATATTAAAGCAAACAAAAATAGCCTTGTTACATATTTTTTCAAGTTTTTTGTGTAGTAAAACCCTTCACAAATAAAGAAAAACATAATTGGTGCTGTCAGTCTACCTATGATATGTAAAATATTACTCCATATATTATTAGGCATACCAGGAAATATTAAATCTGCAATATGATCTATTGTCATAGCTATAATTGCAATTAGTTTCAAATGGTTTGAATTTAATTTTTTCATATTTTTCCCCTTCATATTATTCTTAATCGTTTTAGTGCTCCATCTTTTTTCCAAATGTATTTTCATACCATTTATTAAGTTGTTTTCTGTTATAAAAGACATGAACCTTGTTGTTGTCAATTTTACTTATTTTTTCAATTATCTCATTTCTTTTATCTTTTCTCCAGTTTATTACAAACCATAAAAACTCCCAACTCATTTTTTCTTTGCAACCTGGTATCTCATCTTTTTCTTTACCATGGTTTTTTATAAATCTTTTTAATACTCCTATTACTTGCGCCATAGTAGAATAATCTAAATATATAACATAATCAGCTTTTTCTAGACGTTGTTGTAATGTAGAATGATATGTTCCATCTATAATCCATTTTTCTTCTGAAGCTCTTTCAAGAATTAATCTGTCACGTTCTTCCTTATCTCGTTTTTTCCAATTTTCCAAGTGATGTATACCATCAATATGGTAAACTGGTAAATTTAACTCTTTACTCAAATTATTTGAAAGTGTTGTTTTACCAGTTCCACTTCCTCCAATTATACAGATTCGTTTCATAAAAGTTTCTCCTTTATACTTTTATTCTTCTGGTAATAATTTTTTAATTGAACTTATATATATAACTAAATATGATATTGATAATAAAAATCCACCTAGTACATCACTTGTATAATGTACTCCAAGATAAATTCTGCTTATACCTATTAAACAAATTAGTATGCTTAATATTGTAATCAATGTCCATTTTACATATTTATTTTTTATATATCTATAAATTAAATATATCAAATATCCATAAAAAGCCATGCTTACCATTGAATGCCCCGAAGGAAAACTATATCCTGTTTCTTCAACTATTCTAAATTCAGTTGGTCTTGGTCTTTGTAATATTCTTTTTAATAATTGATTTAAAACTATAATAATGACTATATTCGAAATAATTGATAAACCAATTTTTTTATTTTTTATAAGTAAAAATAACATAACTGTTGCTATTGATAAAAATATTGCCCCACCAAAATTAGTTATAAATTTTGCTATTGGTGTTACAAAATCAGATATTAAAAATGTTGATATAAGTTTATATCCAATAATATCTCCATTCATTATTTCTTTATTAAAAACATCTTCTGCTAATGCTAAAAAACCTACTAGACAAATAAATAGTACAACCCATTTTAGATTTTTCTTTATAAGCTCTTTCCAATCTTCTTTCATTTTTTCGCCTCTTATTTCTTTTGTTTTTTACTAATTATTACTGCATAATTATATAATAAGTGGCAGATAATTTCAACCAATTATCTGCCACACTTTTTATTTCATTTTTTATTAAATTTCAAACTTATATAAGCTTTCTCCTGATTTTAGCTTTTTTATAAAAGTAGCTCCAAATTTTTCATAATAATTTTTCAAATCTGTTTTTAAATACAATGTTAAAAATCCTCTATCTTTTGCTTCTTTTAATATTGCATCATTTAATATTCGTGAATATCCATGATTTCTATATTCTTTTTTCACATACATTGTAGCATACCAGGGAGTTAGTTCTTTTTCTTCTTCACAATCTTCTGGAAATATTGATATAAAGCCTATTAGTTCATGATTATCTACTAGAATCAATTTGCAAAAAGATTTATTACTAAACATACAACAAATCTTTTCTTTTTTTCTTTTAATTCTTTCTTCTTTATTTTCTTCTTTATTGTCTGCCCATTCTTCATATTCTAATCTTGCAACTTCGTCTAGATATTCTAATTTATCTTTTAAATTATATATTTTCATATTTTACCTCTATTATTTGTTACATAATTCTAATACTTTTCTCATTGTATTTGCAGTTCTTATCGTTATTTTATCACTAATACTTGTACTAGCAGTTTTTGGCCACCAGTTTGTTTTTCTATATTCTTTTAATTTATAAGACCAGAAAATAATATTGTTGTATTCCTGAATTTTTTCAAGATTTTCTTTTGGCTCTCCAATAGTATTATATACCTCTTCATATTTTGTTGGTGGAATTATAAAAATTATGTTATCATATATTTCTTTGTTATTTATTCCCCACCATTCAGGAGTATGTTTTAATATGTCTTCAAGTTCAGATGCAGTTGTAACATAAACAGGTATTTCAAGATTAAATCTTTCTTTTATCATTCGTTGAATATTTTCTTTTATTACTTCTTTGTTATCTATTTCACTTTGAAAAATAGCATTTCCACTGTTCAAATATGTACTTACATTTTCAAAACCAATTTTCTCTAGTCCTGCTTTTAATTCATTCATTGATATTTTGTTTTTACCGCTTATATTTATTCCTCTTAATAAGACAATATATTTCATTCTTTTCTCACTTTCAATTGATATTTTACCGACTTCATAACCATAATCTTTTAATTTTTTTTTTTAACCTAAGAAGGAATGATCTATTTCAAATCCAAGAATGTTTTTTATTTCTTCATAAGTCAGTTTATAGCTTTCCTTTTTATTATCTTTTAGATAGTTCCATAATGGTTCATATTTACTCATATTTTACCTCACAAATTTTCTAGTTATTATTATATAACAGAAATGCAGATACTTTCAACTAAATATCTGCCTCTTTTCCAAAGATTTTAATTATTCAAGAAATTCATTACCAAATCTATAATAACATCTTTTTCTTTTGGGTTTGATTCTGCAATTAGTAATGTCAATGCTGCTAATGTATTGTTGTCTATTGTTTGTTCTCCATTTTTGTATAGTATTCCATAAAAGTTTAAAAAGTATATAAACAATGTAGCTGCAATTCTTTTGTTTCCATCTGCAAATACATGATTTTTCACTATTAGATATAAAAAGTTTGCTCCCTTTTCTTCAACACTTTTATATATTTCTTTTCCAGCAAAACTTTGATAAATATTGCCTATAATTGATTCTAATCCTCTATCTCTTTCTACTGCAAATAGTGTACTTTCTTCATTAAATCTTAGTTTGTTTATTATCTCAATACAATTTTTATATTCAATTTTTCTTTCATCTACACTTCCATCTATTTTCTTTAATGTTTTATGATCATAATCATCAAGTAAATCTAGTGCTTTTGAATATTCTCCAATTACTTTTAAAATTTCTTTTGCATCATTTCCTTCTAATCGTTCATCCATACGATTTGCTATATCTATTAATTTAATTGTTTTTTCTAAATATTCTAATCTTTTTTGATTTACTGCATAACCTTTTAGCATATAATCTTTTAGTATTTGTGTAGCCCATTTTCTAAAGATAACACCTTTATCAGATTTTACTCTATATCCAACACTTAATATCATATCTAAATTGTAATATTCAATCTCTCTAGTAACTTCTCTTTGTCCTTCTTTTTGAACTGTCGCAATTTTTGCGACAGTTGGAACATTTTTTAGTTCTTCGCTTAAAGCATTATTGATATGTTTGCCTATTGTTTTTACATCTCTGTCAAATAATTTAGCTAATTGTTGTCTATTGAGCCATACTGTTTCGTCTTTTAAGTTAACCTCTAACTTCACTCCTTGATTTTCAAATAAAATAATTTCATTCTTTTTTTCTTCCATAGAAACACTTCCTTTTTTACAAAATTTAGTATAGCTACGTATATTATTATATATAATTTTCATATATTATTTTAAAACTATTGTTCGTATTGTATAGCAAATTAACTAATATGTCAATGTTTATTTTAAGATTTTGTAAAAATTTTTCAAAGCAATATAGCAGATAATTTTAAATAATTATCTGCTATTCTAATGAAATTATATTTTTATAACTTATTTTAATCTTCTATTTCCGCTTCTAAAACAGATAAATTCACGACTTACTTATCGTAGAGTATTAGACCTTTTCATATAGCACATAATCATTATTATAATTAAGCACTATTTCATTTTCTCCACTTGGATAAACTTCTGCATTTAATAATTCTTTTGAGTTTGTTTCTCCATCTACTTTTGGTACATAGTCTGAATCAATTAATTGGTTAATAGTTCCTATTTGAGCTACTCCACCAATATAATCAATTACTTTATTTGATTTCGTATATAATGTTCCATTAAATTTTACAAATGGTTTCTCTGCATATTTACCTTCTTTAAAATCTGCTACCTTTTCATATTCACCATATTTTTTGTCATCTAGAAGTTCTATTTTTTCTATTTCTTGTAATGGTGTTGGCACTACATCTGGTATAGTTTCATCTGTAATTGTTATTGCAATATTATTTTTTACACCTAAATCAGATACAGGTATTTTTACACCTCTCCATATAGTATCATTATTTTCTTTTACAGAAAAATTGTATTTTCCTCTCCAGTTTATGTTATTCACATCAAGTCCTGTTGCACTTATATGTATTGTTCCATTATCTTCCCTTATGCTGTCAATTTTTGCATAAAATGTTGTTCCTTCTGCTTTACGTATTAATAAATCAGTTTTTGCTTTATTATATTGTCCTACTAATAAACCAATAGCAAAGCTTATACCAACTGCAAGTATCACTCCTATTATAATAAATGTTTTTTTCATATTTATCACCTCTTAACCTTTCTATTATTTAGACTTCTTTTTTCTTGCTTTTTGTTGGTGATTTTTATAAATAATTCCAAAAACTATAGTTAATACTAAAAATAATCCTGAAATTCCTAGAATCCCTATATCATAGTTATCCAATTGAATGTTTGCATCTTCTTTAATCGCTGTTGTTTCAGTTGTATCGTTCTTCTTAGTATTGTCATACACAGTATCACTCGCTATTTCGTTATTCTCAGTCACTTCATTTTTTATAGTAGTTTGTGGTATATTCTCTTTCTTTTTTAGTATTCTACTTGCAAATATAGTAACAGATATAATAAACATAGATAAATTGCTTAATAATATTTTTAAAGAATGAATTGCTTTATAATATCTCCATTGTACTGTTCCTATTGGTTCTCCTAGTATTTGAGATATTTGCCTAAATGATAGATTAGATATAACTCTTAGTGATACTATTTCTTGTTCTCTTTTATCTAGTGCTGATATTATCTTATTATATGATTCTTTGTCTTCTACATTAAATATATTGTCACATTCATCACTTATATAATAAATTTCATCTATATTAATTGTATTTTTTTGTTTCTTCAGGAATGTTATTGCTTCATTTTTAGTTACAGCATATAGCCAACTTGCTTCATTTTTGTCTGGTAAAATTTTTTTATTAATTTTCCATATCTTTAAAAATACCATTTGTTTAATTTCTTCACTATTCTCTTTATTTCTTAATATTGAAAATGCTATTTTATACACTAAATTGCCACATTTATTATATAGTTCATTAAATACATCTTCTTGCTTGTTTGTTTTTAACTCTGCAAAAAGTTTATGTAATCCTTGTTTATTTATAGATTTCATAATATTTACCTCTATTATTAAGTGCTCTTACCCTAGTGCTACATCTAAAATCATCATTATTACAAATCCAAGAGCAACGCCTATTGTTCCTATATTTGAATGTTCACCATTTTGAGATTCTGGTATTAGCTCTTCAACAACTACATAAATCATAGCTCCTGCTGCAAATGATAATAAATATGGTAATATTGGTACTACTGTGCTTGTAAGTAGTATTGTAATAATTGCTCCTATTGGTTCTACTATGCCCGAAAGTGTTCCATACAAAAAGGCTTTTGATTTTGACATTCCTTCACTCTTTAATGGCATTGATATAATTGCTCCTTCAGGAAAGTTTTGTATTGCAATTCCTATTGCTAAAGCAAATGCTCCTGCCATTGTTATTCCTGTATTTCCAATAAGTGCACCAGCAAATGTAACACCTACAGCCATTCCTTCAGGAATATTGTGAAGTGTAACTGCAAATACCATCATTGTTGTTTTCTTAAGTTTTGCTTTTATTCCTTCTGGTTTATCATTATTTAAGTGTAAATGCGGAATTACACTATCAAGTACAAGTAAAAAGGCTATTCCTAGTATAAATCCAACTGCTGCTGGAATCCATGCTACTTTTCCTTGTTCACTTGCCATATCAATTGATGGTATAATTAAAGACCAGATTGAAGCTGCAATCATTACTCCTGATGCAAAACCTAATAGTAATTTTTCAACTTTTGAGTTCATCTTGTTTTTCATAAAAAATACCATTGCTGAGCCAAGTGTTGTGCCTAAAAAAGGTATTGCTAAACCTGTTACTAAATTCATAAAATCTCCTCCTTATTTATTTGTTTCTATAATAAATTTTAAATCTTCTATAGCCTTATCTATATTCATCATTCCATTAATAATCCAATTTTATAAAATAATTTCCATATATTTTTTTTACCTATCCAAGGTGATCTTCTTCCTTTCCATTGTGGGCATGAAGCAATATTTCTACCTGTTGGATTCATAAAGACAAAGCAAATATTTGGATTTTTAGTATATCCTCCATTATATATAGACATTAATTCTTTTGCTCCATATATTTTTTGCAACTTATCATATTCTACATCCAGTTCTTCTATTTTCATATCTCTTCCTTGCAATAATTATTTAATTCCATCCCTCAAATATACTTTTATTTGTTTTATGATATGAGGAATATTATAGTTACATGCAAATTTTTCATTATTTAATAATTCTTCATTTATAGTTACCCATTCAAGTTTATTTTTTTCTTCTACCAAAGTTACTTCATTTTTTAATATTCCATAGTATACTTGTAAATTGTTTTCATATTTAAAGTAATTTAAATCCATAAAATGATCTAACTCAATCTCATTACTGCTTATTCCTGTTTCTTCAAATAGTTCTCTATAAGCCGCTTCATCATTCGGTTCATTTTCTTCTACTTTGCCTCCAACAAAATTGTATAATCCTTTGTATGGCTCTTTTGCTCTAATACAAAATAGAACTTTTGTTAAATCTTTATTAAATACTACTATTAAATTAAGTCTTTTCATAATCTCACTCCTATTTTATTTTGCAGTTCCTATGTTAATTTTCTTTGCTACTTTTCTATTTAATTTCAAACTACCAAATCTTGTTGCAAATGCTATTAATTTATTATGGAATCCAACTACATATACTGCTTTGTTTTTCATCATTGCTTTATAGCTCTTTTCAGCTACCTCTTTAGCTGTATCTACTTTCATCTTTTTAAACATATATGATTTTTTCATTGATGCTCTTTCTTCAAATTTTGTTTTGGTTGGTCCTGGACAAATTGCAGTTACAATTACTCCTTGGTCTTTTAGCTCTTCATGTAATCCTTCTGAAAAAGAACGTACAAATGCTTTTGAGGCATAATACATTGTCATAAATGGTCCTGGTTCAAATGAAGCAATTGATGCAATATTCATAATTCTTCCAATGCCACTTGTAGTTCCAGTAATTAATGTATACATATTTATACCTCTCCTTTTCGTCTATTTTATATCATAAAAGCAGATAATTTTCAATTACCTGCTTTTAGTTTACCTTTCTTCATTTTTATTATGCTCTATGCCTGATGTTTTTTCTCTTAAATCCGCTACTATTCCATTTTTCTTTTCTTGCCATTGTTTTGAATTTATTTGTTCAAATTTTATTAATGCAGTTCCAATGTTTTTATCATGTCCAAAAATGTGTGTGGCAAGCTGAGCTTCTGGAGTTTCTTTTACAAACTTTTCATCACTAAGCTGTTTTTTACTATATGAATGGGTTGTAAAGTCCAATTCTTCCAAAAACCTCATTTCTCTTTTTATTACTGCTGGAGATATCATATATATACTATCTTTATCTTTGAATCTATAAAATCCTCCATCTCTCATTTCTTTTATTTTATCAATTGCATCTAATAACTGTAAGTTAACTAGAGCTATTGTTTTTGATATTCCATTTCTCGCCATTAATTCATGCAAGTCTGTTGGTAAGTGTAAGTGAATACAATTCCCTGATATTCCATAAGTAAACATATCATTAATAGGATGTTTTTCCTCATTTCTATTTTGAGAAATTTCTTCTATTTTCTTTGACAAGGTTTTTCTTATATTCTGCTCACTATTTCCTAATCTTTCTGTAATTTGCTCAATTTCAGTATTACTTTTCATGTCTAATTGACCAAGTAAATGATTTACTGCTATTTCGTTTTCTGGTGTTCTCATTGATATTAAAATATTTTTTACTTCTTTTTTATTCATTATAATATCACTTCCCTTTTACTAATTATAACATAAATAGTAAAATTTAGTAAATAATTCATGTTCTATTTATTGTCACTAACCATTTTTCTTTTAAATACTATTATTGATATTGCTAAAATCGCAATGGTGTATATTAAAAATACAATTATATTTCTTAGGCTTATTATTTGAATGTTATTATTCATTATTCCTTTTATAATTGTTACACAACTTTCAAATGGAAGTATGTTGCATATTTTTGCAAACATATCTCCTAATATTTCTTTTGGAAAATATATTTCTCCTGTAAAGCATACTAATTGTACTACAATACTTGATATTCCTGACGATGCCTTTTCTGTAAATGTGCTTCCTATCAATATTCCTATTGCTATAAATAGTATTGCAACAATAATAGATACTAAAATTGCCAATATAATGTTTATACTAAAGCTTAATCCTAAGATTATGGCTAATATAAAAAATAATATATTTTGAATAATTATTATGGGAATTATTGAGATTATATAACCTAATATATATTCTACTGGTTTCATTGGGCTTGTTCCAAGTCGAATTAATAATGATGTACTTCTATCTTTTGCAACAAGCATAGCTGTAAAAAGCGTTAGGAAAGAAAATCCAAAAATAATTATTCCTGGTGTAAAGTTTTCTAATTTATAGTTTTCACTTGGTATATTAAATTGTTGAAATATAAAAAGTAAAAATAATGGCAATAAAATTGCAAATATTATACTTAATGGATCTCTTATTATTTCTTTAAAATTTCTTTTAGCAAAGTTTATTATTCTCATAATTCTCCTCCTGTTGCTATTTTTACAAAAGCATCTTCAAAATCTTTTGCATTTGATTTTTCTATTAATTCTTCTGGAGTTCCTACATCTATTAAACTTCCTTTTGCCATTATTCCAACTCTATCTGATAAACTTTCTGCTTCTTCCATATAATGTGTAGTTAGCATAATTGTTATTTTTCCTTTTTGACTTTCTATAATACTCCATAGCTCTCTTCTTGCAATAACATCTAAACCTAGTGTAGGTTCGTCAAGAAATAGTATTTGTGGGTCATTTATTAAAGCTATTGCAATAGATACTTTTCTTTGCCATCCTCCAGATAAAGTTTTTGCCTTTTGATTTAGTACTTCTTCTAATTTGAATGTTTTTACTAATTCATCAATTTTCTCTTTTGGATTTTTTATTTGATATACTCCTGCCATAAATTCCAAATTTTCTTTTACAGATAAATTCATTGCAATTGCAGTTTCTTGTGGTGATACATTTAAAATTTCTTTTATCTTTTGTTTGTCTTTGTTTATATCTAATCCATTTATTTTTATGTTTCCACTAGTAGGTAAAATCAAAGTGGATAGCATTTTTATTGTAGTGGTTTTCCCTGCTCCATTTGTACCTAACAAAGAAAAAAGCTCTCCTTGTTTTATTTTTAAACTAACATTATTAACAGCTGTTTTTTCTTTAAATTTTTTAGTTAAATTTTCAATTTCAATTGAGTACATCTTTACTCATCTCCTTTTTGGAATATTTTATTTGATAAATCCTCAATAATATCAGACTTTACTAAAGCTATTCCTTGTTTTTTATCACATAAAACAACTATTGAATCTCCCGGATTTATATTGAACATATCTCTTGCTTCTTTTGGTATTACAATTTGTCCCTTTTCTCCAACTTTGCAAATACCAACATATTTATCTTTTTTCATAATTTTCTCCTTTCAGTCTCAGTTATACTTTTCATACTTATTATACTTTTTGAATGTAAAAAAAGCAACATCTTTTTAAAATGTTGCTTAAATATTTTAATATGAAATATTTTTTGTACTATATGTTACAGTGTTATTGTTTGAACTTGTACTACTATTTCCATTTGAGCTTGTATTATTTTTATTTGAATTCGAATTATTGTTAGTATTTAAATTAGTATTGTTGTTTTTGCTTGGTGTACTTATTGTTGCAACTCGTCCATTTCCTTTTGATGGTGTTTTTTCATCTTTGTTAAATATTTCTTCAAAATCAATGCCTTCATCCATAATTTTATCAAAATCTACATTTTTGTATGTAAAAGACACAACTACTACAATTAGCATAATTGCTAATATTATTCCTAGTATAGCTGGAGCCATTGATGTTTTTTGCTCTTCTTCATCTTTTAATTTTATATGTGTATTTTTAGCTTTCCAATTTTCGATTTTTATTGGTAGCCACAATCCAAAAATTCCAAATGTAATAATAGATAAAAGCCACCATAATAAATAGTTTCCTATTAAATTTAATGATTTTCCTGTAAATACTATTTTCTTGCGATTTATAATTGTATGTTTTGCAAACCATTTTTGTCTATAACATACTACAAATGGAAATAATAGGCCAAATGAAATAAATGTTAGTATATTACTAAATAAATTTACTCCAATTATACCTAATACTCCTCCATCGAAGTAACTGTCTCCTTTGACAAATTCTTCTTTTTCAAAATGAATATTCGAAACTATCCATTGCTCTTTTTTTATTGGAATCCAGAATCCATAAATTCCTAAAGTAATGATTGTAAGAAAAATCCATTTAAATTTTTGTACAAACAAAGATGCTCCTGTACCTTCAAATTTAAGTCTTTTTCCATTGTATACTGTATGGTCTATAGTATACGCAATAAGTAATTTTTCTGCCCATGCGTTGGCAATTCCAAATGTTACAGCAGTTATTATAAAAGCTAGAATTCTGTAGCCTAGCCATTCCAATACTTTTCCATCAAAATACGAATCTGTTCTTTCTACCTGTTTTACTTTTTGAATTTCGTCATATTGTGTTTCATCTTCTGTTTTTACTTCCACAGCTGTTTGGTTGTTCTTTTGTTCCTCCATTACAATTTTCTCCTTTTTCATATACATTATATATATCATAAAGTCATGAAAAGAGCAAGTAATTTATATTTACTTGCTCTTAAATTTTTTAATAGTTTTCTGCTTTTATTTCAAAGTATGCTTTTGGGTGTGCACATACTGGGCATACTTCTGGTGCTTTTGTTCCAACTACTATATGTCCACAGTTTCTGCATTTCCATATTTTTATTTCTCCTGCTTCAAATACTTTTCCTTCTTCAACTTTTTCTAAAAGTTTTTTATATCTTGCCTCATGCTCTTTTTCAATTTTTCCTACTTCAGTAAATAAGAATGCAATATGGTCAAATCCTTCTTCTTTTGCCTCTTTCGCCATTCTTTCATACATATCTGTCCATTCAAAATTTTCACCTTCTGCTGCAGCTTTTAAATTCTCTACTGTTGTACCAATCTCTCCACCATTTAATAGTTTAAACCATAATTTTGCATGTTCTTTTTCATTGTCAGCTGTTTCTTGGAATATTGCAGCTATTTGCTCATATCCTTCTTTTTTTGCTTTACTTGCAAAATATGTATATTTGTTTCTTGCTTGTGACTCTCCGGCAAAAGCCTCCATTAAGTTCTTTTCTGTTTTTGATCCTTTTAGTTCCATTTTAATTTTCCTCCTTATTTTTTATTTATAACTATAGTAGATATAGGTATTAACACTAAAATATATGGTATTATATACCTTGATTTTGCCTCCCACAATATATGAAAAGCAAATCCACCTATAAATATTGTTATTAAAAATATTAAATCAAGTGATAAATTCTTTCTATTTTGTATCAATACTATTAAACTACATACACAAGTTAAAGTCAATAATACTTTTTGATAAAATTCCAATGACTTAACCAGATTATCTAAGTTTCCATTTACTTCACTATTTCTTATTGCTGAATATGTATTTTCTGCCCACATAGAAGTTATTTTATCTATATAGAACTTAATTGTATAACCAGGATTTTGTAAAAAATATTCTATTCTTTCTTTTATTTCTTGTTTGTACTCATCTGATATGTTGTCTAATCTATCAAATGCTTTTTCCCTTGTAGATTCATTATACCATCCATTTGCTCTTGGTCCTTCTTGCATTGCCATGAGTACATAACCTATGCTAGGATATGTTTTATTTCTTTCTAAGTTATATTTATCTAAATAATATCTACTTACTATTGATGATGGAAATATTGATATTACAACATACATTATTATAATTGCAACACTTAGTAAATTTTTCTTCCAACTTTTCTCCTTAATATTTTTAAATATATTTAATATTAAGTATATTACTGTTGCTATTATAAATATTAAACTATTCATTCTCATCATATATGCAATCATTGTTAAAATAGTAGTAAATACAATATACCTTATTTTTTCAGTTTTTGTATATTTCATTGTAAAATATACTGCGAACAGACATAGTGCTAAGCTTGGAACATCTCCATATATAAAATTCGAAATTATGGGTAATGTAAAAAATGTTAATATTAAAAGCATTAACAATACTTTGTTTGTTTTATATTCTTTAGACAACTGATTACATATTTTATATAATGCAATAATAATTAATACATTACTAATAAGATTTACCACTCTTAATATTTCCATTGCATCAAAGTGTACTATTCTAAAGAAAACATTAAACACAAATGCCAAAGTTATTTGTTGATGATATGTTTGCATATATTGGCTTAGTGGAATTCCAGCATAAGTAAGATTTGGCAAAAATTCTTCTGGATTATCTCTGTAAAATGTTTGTGCTAAATTAACAGCATGTACTTGGTCACCAACTACTGGCGGATTTACCTTTATTAGCCATATTACATTAAAAATTATGTATATAATTAAAACTATTCCAAATGTCCATTTTCTTATTTTTGTTCTTGCTTCATTATTATATAAATACTTGTCCAATAGTTTACTTCCAAAGTACAATAATGCTCCTACAATTACAAGCCCCGCAATATATATTAAACTATTGAATGTTATTGTAATATGCTCTGAGCTATCTAATGTAGCTGTATATATTATATTTAACAAAATAATAATTGATAAAAATATTACTCCAAAAAAATATATAATCTTCTTCATTTTTTACCTCTTTTTTATTTTCTTGTAAAATCCTATCATAAAAATAGATAATTAGCAATCTCTAATTATCTATTTTTGTTTCTATGCTTTTTAACCTAATGCAACATCTAGTATCATCATTAAAACAAATCCAAAACTCATTCCAAGTGTCGATAAGTTTTTATTACCATTTATTGATTCTGGTAAAAGTTCTCTTGCAACCACCGTAATCATTGCACCTGCTGCAAATGCTAATAAAAACGGTAACATACTTCTTATATATATTACAAGTATTGCACCTATTACGGCTGATATTGGTTCAACTAAAGCTGACGCCTGACCTATCATAAAGCTTTTAGATCTCGAATAACCTTCTGTTCTAAGTGGCAATGATACAGCTGCTCCTTCTGGAAAATTTTGTATTCCTATTCCAAGAGCTAACATTATTGCTCCTATTAGTGTCATGCCAGGTACTCCTGTTGCAATGCCTCCAAATGCAACGCCTACAGCCATTCCTTCAGGAATATTGTGAATTGTAATTGCTGCAATTAGTAATATGCTTCTTTTTAAAGAATCTTTGTTATCAATGTTTTTTCTATTTTTTAGCATTTTATCTAAGAACTTATCTGATAATAGCACAAACAAACTGCCTGTTATAAATCCAACAGCTGGTAAAATCCATGCTATGTATCCAAGTTCTTGTGATAAGTCAATTGATGGCTCTAGCAAAGACCAAAAAGCTGCAGCAATCATTACACCTGCACTAAATCCTAAAATTGTGTTTAAAATTTTACCATTTACTTCTTTAAAAAAGCAAACTACAAGTGCTCCTAAGGCTGTTACGCCCCAAGTAAATATTGTTGCAAGTAATGCTTGAATTACCGGGTTTAATGTTTCAAACCAATCCAATTTATTCACCTCACATTACATAATATGTTTTTTATTACATAATGTGACAAGAGCAAATAACTAGAAAACTAATTACTTGCTCTTGTAAATATTATTCATTATTTGTAACTTCATATCCTGTCAAATTAGGTCTTGTAACATCTTCATCTGTTAACTCATTAAACTTCCAATCTTTAAATTCAGATATACAATCATATTCTTTTCCATCAATTACTTTTTTACCATTTTGTGCTTTTAATATCATTCCACTTTCTTTGCTATACCAAGTTATTAATCCTGATGTATTTATTTTATAGCATTTTTCTCCATTTACAGTGTCAGATGTTATGATTGAAAATATTTTCATTATATTTTTATTTTCTTCATCTATCATGTAAGGAGGAAGTTGATTTACAAAAAATTCTGATGAGTTTTTATATACAGAAGCTTTTAAATTTTGTGGAACTAGTGTTATTTGTTCGTTTGCTCCTAGGTCATACCAAAAAATTAAACTATTATCATTATTTTTTAATATCTGCATACTTATTTTGTCTTTTTTATAAAAGCTCATACTTGATTTAGTAGTTTCACTTTCATTATTCTTATTATAAGATTCTACATGATATGAGTAATTGTTTTGGCTTATAACATCTTTTTGATTTGCTACAATTTTTTCAATAATGTTATGTTTTCTCATAATATCTACAACCGATGCTACCATAACAATTACAAATAAAATTAAAGCTATCCAATTAATTATATGATTATTCTTTTCTTTTTTCATAATAAAATCCCCTTTTCTTTTGTTTTACAATATTGATTATATTATAACCCTATTTTAAAATCAATACTTATATCAAGAATTTATATTTTTCTAGAAATTCAAACCATCTTGACTTATTTGTGTCTTTAAGATATAATAGTTTTCGAAACTACATAGTATAGTTTAGTAAATTATTTATTGGAGGACAAATGAAAAAAGAACAAACTATTATAAAATTTGATAATATTAAGGATTTGTTATATCATTCAGCCAATACTTATGCTGATAATATAGCATTTACAACAAAGATAAAAAATGGCAAAGAAGTTGAATATATAAATCACACTTATACTAATTTATTGGAAGATATTAATTATTTCGGTACTTCTTTATATAAATTAGGTTTACAAGGTAAACGTTCTGCAGTTGTAGGACATAATTGTTATGAATGGGCTGTTGCACATTTGAGCAACTTACTTGGTGGAATTGTTTCTGTTCCTTTAGATAAAGGATTACAAATTGGAGAACTTGAAGATTCTTTGATCAGAAGTGAAGTTGAGGCAATAGTTTTTGATGAAAAGCTAAAAGATGTCATATCAGAAATTAAAGCTTCAGGAAAAACAAATATTAAGCATTTTATTTGTTTTTCTAAGGTACCAGGCTTCTTATATTTCTATGACCTAATTGATGATGGAAAAAAAGCTATTGAAGCTGGTTATTCAGAATATATAAATTATAAAGTTAATCCTTCTGCTATGAGTATTTTGCTTTTTACATCTGGTACTACTTCTAAATCTAAAGCTGTTATGCTTAATCAAAATGGAATTGCAACAAATATATATGATATGCAATTAGTTGAAACTTTTTATAGTACTGATGTAAATATTGCATTTTTGCCATATCATCATATTTTTGGATCAACTGGTATGCTTGTAATGTTAGCTTCTGGCATGAAAACAGTATTTCCTGATGGTTTAAGATATATTCAACAAAACCTAAAGGAATATAAAGTGTCAGTTTTTGTTGGAGTTCCTATTTTAATTGATAAAATGTATTCTACTATCATGAAAGAAGTTGAAAAACAAGGTAAAACTGGGCTTATAAACTTTATGATTAAGCTAAGCAATTTCTTGTTAAAACTTCATATTGATATTAGAAGAAAAGTTTTTAAACAACTTATTGATGCTCTTGGTGGAAATATGAGATTTATTATTTCAGGTGGTGCTCCTCTTGATAAAAGAGTTGGTAAATGGTTTAACTCAATTGGTATTCATTTAGTTCAAGGTTATGGCTTGACTGAAACCTCTCCTGTTATATCTGCTGAAAATGATACTTGTGTAAAAGAAGGTTCTGTTGGAATACCTATGGGAAGTCTTGATGTAAAAATTAATAATAAAGATGCAAATGGTATTGGTGAAATAATTGTTAAAGGGCCAAATGTCATGCTTGGATATTATAAAAATGAAGAACAAACAAATGAAGTATTAAAAGATGGCTGGTTCCACACTGGTGATTTAGGTTATATAGATGATGATGGTTACTTATTTATCACTGGTAGACAAAAAGATTTAATCGTTTTAAAAAATGGTAAAAAAGTATTTCCTGAGGAATTAGAAATTTTGATAAATAGATTAGATGAAGTTGAAGAATGTTTTGTTTATGGTCTTCCAGATGCTCAAGATAGTAATGATGTTAAAGTCTCTGTTGAAGTAGTATATAACGAAACTGTTACTAAGTCTAAATACCCTAATGCAACAGAACAAGAACTAAAAGATATTATTTGGAATGAAATTAAAGAAATAAATAAAACTCTTCCTATGTACAAATATATAAAACATCTTGTTTTAACTAAAGAACCTTTAATAAAAACTACTACAAATAAAATAAAAAGAAATGAAGAACTAAAAAAAATTATTGAATTGGAGGGATAGTATGCATAGAGTAAAATTAGCTGACAGAGTATTGCCAACATATACAAAAGGTGAAGAAATTTTTAATATGGTATCACATATTGTCGGTGGTGCACTTGGTATTGCTGCTCTTGCTTTATGTGTTATATTTTCAGCATTACATCACAATGTTTATGGTATAGTTTCTACCTCAATTTATGGTGTATCTTTAATTTTATTATACACTATGTCAAGTATATATCATGGCTTGAACTCTAATCGTACGGCTAAAAAAGTTTTTCAAATAATTGATCACTGCTCTATATTTATTCTTATAGCTGGAACTTATACTCCATTTGTTCTATGTACTTTAAGAGAATATAATACAGCTACAGGATGGACATTGTTCGGAATTGTTTGGGGATTAGCAATATTAGGAATAGTACTTAATTCAATTGATTTAAAAAGATATAAAGTTTTTTCTATGATATGCTACATATTACTTGGTTGGTGTATTATATTTAGAATAAATGTAATTATAGAATTACTAACTATGAAGGGATTTATTTTATTATTAGCTGGTGGGCTTGTATACACAATTGGAGCAATTTTTTATGGACTTGGTAAAAAGCATAAGTGGATGCATTCTGTGTTTCACATTGCTTGTATAGTTGCAAGTACATTACAATTTCTCTGTATATTCTTTTATGTAATATAACTTTAAATGGGAAGAGTTTACTCTTCCCATTTTCAATTATTTCTTTAATATTCTAATAGCATTTAATACTGCAATTATTGAAACGCCAACATCTGCAAAAACTGCTTCCCACATTGTGGTAATTCCTACTGCACTTAAAATTAATACTAATGCTTTAATTGAAATTGCAAATATAATATTTTGTTTAACAATTCGCATTGTTTTTTTAGAAATCTTAATAGCCTTGTTTACTTTAGATGGTTCGTCTGTCATTATTACTATATCTGCTGCTTCTATTGCTGCATCGCTTCCAAGACCTCCCATTGCAATTCCTATATCTGATAAAGCAAGTACTGGTGCATCATTTATTCCATCTCCAACAAATGCAAGTGTTCCATTTTTTTGCTTGATAAGCTCTTCTACTTTTTTAACTTTTCCATCTGGTAGTAATTCTGTATATACTTTATCTATTCCTAATTTTTTAGCAACATCTTCTCCCACCTCTTTTTTATCACCTGTAAGCATTATTGTCTGTTTTTTGTTATCTTTTAATTCTTTTATTGCCTTAAATGAATCTTCTTTTATTTCGTCTGATATAAGTATATAACCAGAATATTTATTTTCAATTGACACATATACTACAGTACCTATTTCATTACATTTTGTATATTCAATATTGTTTTCTTGCATTAGTTTTTCATTTCCAACTAATACTTGTTTATTTTCAATTTTTACACTTATTCCCTTTCCAGATATTTCATTTATATCTGAAATCAATTTTTCATCTATCTTTTCGTTGTATGCTTTTTTTATTGATACTGCAATTGGATGATTTGAATAATTTTCTGCATAAGCCGAATATTTTATAATGTCTTGTTTAGGCGCTCCTACTTCTTCTACTTTTTGAACTTCAAATACACCTTTTGTAAGTGTTCCTGTTTTGTCAAAAACAACTGTATTAACATTTGCTAAAGCTTCTAAATAGTTTCCACCTTTAATTAAAACTCCTATTTTAGATGCTCCACCAATTCCTGCAAAAAAGCTTAAAGGTATTGAAATAACTAGCGCACATGGGCATGATACAACTAGAAATGATAATGCTCTATATAGCCATTCTGTGAAATTTGCTTCTTTTATAATAATTGGTGGTACAATAGCTATAATCACTGCTAATATTACAACTACTGGAGTATAATATTTTGCAAATTTAGTAATAAAGTTTTCAGATTTAGATTTTTTGTCTTCTGCATTTTCAACTAGGTTTAATATTTTACTAACAGTTGATTCACCAAATTTCTTAGTTACTTGAATTCTTAATAGCCCAGTTTGGTTTATACAACCACTAAAAACATTATCTCCTGTATTTGCTTTTCTTGGAACTGATTCTCCTGTTAATGCTGTTGTATCTAACATTGACTCTCCATCTATAATCTTTCCATCAAGAGGTATTTTCTCACCAGGTTTTACAATAATTATTTCTCCAACCTTTACTTCTTCTGGGTTAACCTTTATCTCTGCGTTTTCTCTTAAAACATTTGCAAAATCTGGTCTAATATTCATTAAATTCTCTATTGACTTTTTAGAGTTATCAACTGCATAATCTTGGAATGTTTCTCCCACTTGATAAAGTAACATTACAGTAACAGCTTCTGGATATTCACCAATAGCAAAAGCACCTATTGTAGCTATTGCCATTAAAAAGTTTTCATCAAATACTTCTCCTTTAAAAATGTTTTCTATTGCTTCTTTTAAAACTTCAAATCCTACTACTAAATATGCAATTACGTATATAGCAATCTTTATTATTTGATTATCAATTGGCATTAGTAATGCTACTAAAAACAAAACAAATGATGTTAAAATCTTTATAATCTCTTTTTTCATAATATTATCTCCTTTTTTATAAAACACTATATTCTGTGTTCAATATGCTCTGCACCAATCTCAAATACTTTCTTTACATGTTCATCATCAAGCATATAAAATACTTCTTTACCTACTCTTTTACATTTTACAATTCCACTTCTTCTTAATGTTCCTAATTGATGTGAAATTGAGGATTTACTCATACTTAAAACATTTGCAATGTCACATACACACATTTCATTTTTGTCTAAAGCTGATAATATTTTAACTCTAGTAGTATCTCCTAATATTTTAAAAAACTCTGCTAAATTGTTAAACAAATCTTCATCATTCAGCATTTGCTTTTTAGTACTTTCTACTACTTCTTGATGTATTGCATTACAATCACAAATGAATTCATTTCTAGACATACTATTTCCTCCTTAGTTATTATTATATGCAAATATAGTTGAATGCTTACTCAACTTTGAATATATTATAGTTGAATATATATTCAATTGTCAATGGTTTTTAATAGAAATTTCAAATAATTTTAATACAATAAAAAAGAACCAAAATTATTAAATCTTGGCTCCTTTTCATTTATAAATTATCTGTACTTATATCTTCTTTAACAATTGTTTTTAGGTCTTTTTTAGCTTTCTTTCCTCTAGTATTTGATGCATGTTTTATTATTGTTTTTTCGTATAGGTTTCTTGCAAATCTTGCATTTCCAAAGTTTTTAGTATTTCTATATTTGTCTATTACCTTTACTACTTCATCACATGCTTCTTTAGTAATACTAAATCCTGCTTTTTTAACCATTCCTTCAAAGATTTTTAATAATTCTTCAGATGTATAGTCTTTAAAATCTAGTGTATAACCAATTCTAGAAACTATACCTGAGTTAGCATTTAAAAATGCTTGCATTTCTTTTGTGTATCCAGCAAAAATTACAACCAGATTATCTCTATAATTTTCCATTGCCTGTATAAGTGTTGCAATAGCTTCTTTATTAAATGAATTTCCACTTCCTTCTTCAAATGCAAGTGAATATGCTTCATCTACAAATAGTACTCCACCCAAAGCTCTTTCAATAACAGCCATTGTTTTTGGTGCAGTTTGTCCAACATACTCAGCAACTAAATCTTTACTTGATACTTCAATTAATTTATTTTGTTTTATATATTTTAAATTATATAACATTTCTGCAATAATTCTTGCAACAGTTGTTTTGCCTGTTCCTGGATTTCCTAAAAATACCATATGTAAATTTATGTCCTTAATTTTTAAGTCATCTTTAGTTTTATTTTTTAATTCTATTAAATCTACTAAATCTTTTAATACTTGTTTTATATTTTCTAGTCCTACAAGATTATTTAGATCTGCAAATATTTCATTCATAGATTTTTCCTGTTCGTATTTTGGTAAATCATTTTCTGTTATTTCTTGATCTTTGCTAAATAATATTTTATTACATAATTTATCTCTGTATTCAGGAAATGATAAATTTGTTTTTGGATATGTAGCAGCAATATAATCTAATAGTTTAATTGATGCCTCGTCTGTTATTTTGCTACTTTCTTTTAATTTACTTAATACTTCTTGATAAACATCCTGTACATCTATATTAGTTGATTCAATTTTAAATTCAAAATATTTCTCAAGCATATCTGATTGCATCGCTTGTTCAATTGTTTCAGGTGTTTTTGAAATCAAAATAGTCAAAAAGTCTTCTTGATTTTCTTCTAACTTTTCTTTCATATTATGCAAAAATCTATCTTTAAATTCTTTTTCTTTTGCTAAAATTCCCTCAAAATCTTTTAATACAACTACACTATTCTTTTTACTATATATTTCTTCAATTTGTTCTGGTTTTTCTATGTTATAAAAAGAAGTCTCAATAGTAGTTCCTCTTTTTATATATGAGAAAAATGTCACAGTATCACTTATTATATCAACTATACTATACATAGTTTCTTTATTGTTTGAATAAATGCATATATTAAATGGAATATATTGTTTTTCTATTCCTTCACTATATTTTCTCATATATTCAATAATTTTTTTAAGAGTATTTTTTGATTGTTCTGTAATGTATAGTTTTTCTAACTTTTCAAAAGCCTTTAGCATAAATTCATCTTTTGTTTCTTTTATTTGCTCTTCAGTTAGCTCTTCTTTTGCCTCATCTTGCTTGTTTAATTCAATTGTAGGATAATCTTGGTTTAATCCTAATTCTTTTGCTAATTTTTCATTTTCTGCTTTAATTTTTTCCACTCCAAAAAAATCTTCATATACATCTTTAAAAAATTGTTTAGTATCCATATATTCCTCTCAATTGACAAATTATTTAACTTGTAATTCAATCATTTTTTCTTTTAATTCTTTTTCAATATTTGCAAGTTCTACTTCAGCTTCTTGACGTTTTACTCTTCCATTTTCATGAATTTGTATAACTTGATCTAATGTATCAATTATATCTTTATTAGTTTTTTGTAATGTAGCAACATCAACAATAGCTCTTTCTGATTCTTCTGCAATTTCTATTGAACCTTGTTTTAATATTTCGCTATTCTTTTGTAGCATACTATTTGTTAAATCTGTAACAGCTTTTTGTGCTCCAATTGCTTGTTTAGCATTGTTTATTCCTAATGCTAATACCATTTGGTTTTTCCATAATGGAATTGTATTTGTTAAAGAACCTTGAATTTTTTCTACAAGTTCTGCTTCATTGTTTTGTAGTAAACGAATTTGCGGTGCCATTTGAATAGATATAATTCTTGTTGTTTTTAAATCATATATTTTCTTTTCAAATCTATTTATCATATTTTCCATATCATTTACTTTTTGCGCATCAAGTTGTTCTCCAGATTCTTGTGCCTTTTTTTGTAATTCAGGTAATGTTACATTTCTTAATTCTTCAATTTTCTTTTCACCTGCAATAATGTATAAAGATAGTTCTTTAAAATACTCTAAGTTTTTTTCATACATTGTATCAAATATTGTAATATCTTTTAACATTTGTAATCTGTGTTTTTCTAGACTTGCTTCAATTTTGTCTATATTTACTTCAATTTTTTCATATCCAGCTATTAGTTTTTCTAATTGTTTTTTTACACTAGTAAATAATTTTCCTAATCCAGTTTTGTTTGTATTAGCTATATCAGAATCAAATGATTTTATTTCACCCACAAGGTCTGCAAGTAAGTCGCCTACTTCTCCTGTGCTTCTTGTTTTTACATCTTCTAATACACTATCAGAAAATTGTGATATTTTAGTTTGAGCTTTTGCTCCATATTGCAATATTTGTGTTGCATCTTCAACATTTATTTTTTGATTAAATTCTTCTATTGCATCTTTTTCTTCTTGTGATAATAAATCATAATTTAATGACTTTTCAATTTTTTCATCTGTTACTTTCTTAGATTCTTGAGCTAAGCTTTCTACTTCAGTTCTATTTACTTCCTTATTGACTTTTAATTCTTCCATTTGTTTTTTCTCCTTTTATATTATTTTTTTAAATATTCAATCAACTGATTATAAACATCCATCTTTAAGCTTGTTACAGTACTTGTTATGTTTTGTGGAATTCCTATTTCTAACCCTGAAACATCATAGTTTCCACCTGTAATGCCAGTTCTAAATCCATATTCAGACCATGCAATTTGTTGAATTTCTTTATCTTCAAATGCTTGGTAGAATTTATTTCCACTTTCATCAAAAGTTGCTATACAATGTGAATTCCATATTGTTGGAGTTGGGTATAATATACGTATATCTTTTTTTACTTGTTCAAAGCCTTCAGGATTTGAATTTGCAAATTCAATTATACTCTTTTCATAGTCAACAATCATAGGTTCCCCACCCATACCTGTTTTTAAATATTTTTCAAACAAGTCTGCAGGTGTATTATTCATGTATCCAGATTTCTCATAAAATTCTTTTAATTTTGGTAAATTGGTTTGTAAATTCTTGTCATTTATTGAGCTTTCACACATTATTGATAATAATAATCCATAATATGTTGCACCTGGTGATGATGTAACTGGGTCTGTAGAAGCAACATTTATATTACCATATAATTGACTTAATCCGATATCAGACCATTTTTTTCCTGTTAATATATAGTTTAGAAGTTTTGGCATATCTGTTATATAGTATACTCCATCTTTTTGAGTTACTATTTTTTCCTTTTCTAAAGCATCCACAACTTCTCCCCAACTATATATTACTATTGGAGTATTTAAAGTTAGTCCTCCATTTAAAACTCTATATCTGTCTGCTTCTCCTTCTGATTTATTTGGAGATAACTTATAGTAATCATAAAATCTTTGATCAGAGCAAAACATTGCATCATATTTAGTTATTCCATCTTCTCTTACTAATGAACTCTTAATTAATTTTCCATTGCTCCACGAATCATAAACAACATTTAGTCCATATTTATTTTCCATAATATTTATTACATTTTCATTTGCAATAAATCCTTCTTTTCCACCTCCTGTTGCTACATATACTGTTGTTAGGTTTTTTCCTGATAATGAGTCCTTTTTATCTCCTATAAATTTAATTCCAATTATAATTAATATCAGAACTAAAAATATTATGAGCCCTATAATTTGTTTTTTACTCACTATTTTCTCCTCCTTTATTAAATTTTAAAATCATTATCATCTACATCATAACCATCTGATTTTAACATTGTATCAAATACCTTCATTTCTGCATCAGTATCAATCATATCAGATTGGTATAAATTTGATAGTTGTTTTTTAAAAGCTTCATTTATTTTCTTTACCATTTTCTGTGTTGATTCCATAAATTTTTTGCTGTCTTCAGTATTCAATTTTTGATTTTCAATTTCGTCATATTTAGTTAATATGTTTATTGTTACAGGTAAATAATAACCAAAAAAATTATTCATTTTTTTGTATTTATCTGGTTTCTTCTCAACAGTTTCAATTATTTTAGATACTGTTGTGTGAATTTCCGATATATTATTAGATAATTCCGGATTCTCAACTTGAGAAACCATTTTTTGAATTTTTGTATTTGTATTTTTAGCTTCATTTAGAGCCTCATATACATTTAATTTTTCCTGTTTTGTTTTTTCAGTTTTACTTAATATAAGTTCTCCTGCTCCAAATGCACTTGCTCCTATTGCAAGTGAAGGAATTATTCCTATTGATAATCCTAAATATGGAATTGCAAAAAATGCTCCACCGCACTATTGCAGATACAATTGTTGAATTTTTCACGTTTTATACCTCTTTTTTAATTATATCCTCTTACTTCTTTAAAAGCCTTTTTCAAATCTTGTTTTCCATCAAAAACCTTTCCATTACTTAATGTTGCCATATCTTGCAATTGTTGTTTTGCAGCACTTCCAAACATTATAGAATATATTGGTATTGATTTTCCATTTCTATTATATATTGTTTTTAATTTTGAAAATGTTCCCACATTTGCTTTTCCATCAGTCATTGCAATTATTGAAACATTATATTTTTCCATGTCTTCTTGGCTTAATTTCATTAAAGCTTCTATTACTGCTGGGTAAAGAGCTGTTGTATCATTAGGTTTAATTTTTCTTATATTTGTTAATAGCTGTTCTGTTTTTGTTCCATTATCAGTGCTATATGACTGCAATACAGTTCTGTTAAAAGGTATTATATCTATTTTGTCTTTTGCTGAAAATTGCAAAAAGTCATTTGCAGCTTCATCAGACAAAATATAGTTCATTGCATTCATTAATTCTGCATATCCTGTACCAGTCATACTTCCAGAATAATCTAAGCAGAATGCAACATGTACTGGTTTTCTTAACTCAGATTGATATAAGTTAAGAGCTAATTTTATTACTTCTGTACTTGGATATTTGACAGGTGAAATGTATTTAGTAGTATCAATTCCCCACTCAGGGTTAAATATACTTTTATCTACATTAGAGTTCACGCCTCCATACCATGTTCTTCTTCCTTTTGCTTGTAGTAATTTTTGACCCTCATTACTTAATATATAAGATTGTAAATCTAAGAAAATCTCTTTAGATTTTTCATCTTTATTGTCAATATATGCAAATGGTGAATCTGATATTGAAACTCCGTCCACAGGATATATTGCATATAATGTTTCTTTTCCTTGTTGTTGTAATTTTTTATTTATATTTATAATTGAAGACTCATAAGTAACCACTGCTTCATAATTACCATTAAGAAATATCTCTTCCAAAAAGTCTTCACTTCCAGATGATCTCTCTAGTCCCGTAAATAATGTAGTTAAGTTTTTAACTAATTTTTTATTTTGTAAATTTTCTTTTTTTAGTACTTCTGGATTTCCTGCCAATGTATATAAAAATCCCAAGTATGCTGATGCACCACTATTAGTACTTGTTGGGTTTGACATACTAAATTTTAATTTTCCACTAGAAATTGCATTTACTATGTCTTTTGTTTTTATTGTTTTATCTGTAAATCCCAATTCTTTAGCTTTGGATTTTTTTATACCAAATACTATTGGGTTTATGCTTGTGTATTTTGAATTCGAAACTTTTACATTGTCGTCTAGCATATAAAGCCATATAGAATTTGATACCCACACTGCATCATAATTTTCACCACTATTTAATTTTTCCATTACATCTAGTGTGCCAGCATATTCTATATTTATATCGTAATTCTTTGTTTTGGCATAATTTTGTATTACTTCTTCTAAATCTTCATTTTCTTGGCTTGCAATTATATTAAGTGTTTTTTTTGTAAATATATCCATAATGTTATTTTTTGCCTCATTTACTAAGATATTATCTCCTAGTGCTTCAGCTACCAAAGAAAGCATAATAAGTGCAAATATTATTATTGCAATCCAAACTGTTGCTTTTGTTTTTTTCAAGCTACCCCCTCCTTTATTTAGTTAATTATATATTTAATTATTTTAATTGGCAATATTTTTTAAATAAATATACACATATATTTTTAAGCAAAAAACAAGAATAAATTTACATTATTCTTGTTTTTTATTAATTAAAATTTATTCAAATATATTTTATCAGTATATAGTTTATTTGCAAATGAATATACTACTCTTTTTAAAACGTATTTATCAAATGTTATAGGTTCTTCAAGTGTGTATTCTTTTCCTGCAAATATTGCGCTAATTGCATTTTCTAAACTTTCACAGAAATTATTGTATACTGTTTGAATCGGAATAGATTTAGTTGCAGATTTTATCATTGTAGCAATATCATTTATACTATATAAAGGTTTAAGAATGCATATAACAAATAAATTTGCAATATGTTCTTTATTATACTTTTTGTTAATTGCTGGTTTTATAACGTTATGTTTTACATAATTATTTATCATGCTTTTTGTTATAACATGACCTTCTTTTTCTTTACTAACAAAATTAGACAAGGCATCATCTAAAAAGCAAATGACTTGATCTACATACAAATCCAAGTTAGGTAGTTCTTCCCATCTTGGAATATGAAAGTCAGCAATCTCCTTTTCTTTATAAATTTCTTGCTCCATTTTTCTTATCCCCTTTATTATATCTACAATTATCTCTTAATTTTATTAGTTGTAGTTTTTTCAAACTCCTTATCTCTAATAACTATTTTTCCTATTCTTTTGTATACTGGTAGCACTTCACATTCTTTTGATATATCTTTCTTTAATTTTTGTTCTTTGTCTTGTATATTTAACTCTTTTAATTTGTCTTCATTTAAAAACACTTCAGCACATAGAGCTATTTCGCTTCCGCTTTTGTCTTTTACTCCTGATACAACTACCTCTTGAACATAAGGAATTCTCATTATATAATTTTCAATTTCCTCTGGGAATACATTTTTACCATTATCTAGAACAATTAGGTTTTTCTTTCTTCCAGTTATCATTAATTGACCTTTGTCATTTATTTTTCCATAGTCTCCTGTTATAAACCAACCATCCTGTAAAACTTCTGCTGTTTTTTCAGGTTGTTTATAATAACCCAGCATAACTATGTCACCCTTTACGCAAATTTCCCCGTCTCCTTCTGGTGTTACATCTTCTAATTTAATTTCTACACATTCTAGTGGGAATCCAACTGTTGAACAGTCATTGCAATAATCCATGTTAACGCTAACTAAAGGAGAACATTCTGTTATTCCATATCCATTTATTAAGTCTATTCCTATAGTATCAAAGAAATCGCCTAATTCAGGTCTTACTGCTGCTCCACCTGTTACTATTTTTCTTAAATTCCCACCAAATGCATCATGTATTGATTTAAAGAATTTTATTCTTAGATCTATTCCCACTTTTCTAAGTCCATTACTTATAACCATCATTGCTTTTAGTGCTTTGTCTTTATGACTTTCTTTAGCATTTGACCATATCTTTTTATAAAACAATTCTACAAATGCTGGCACAAGATATATATAATCTGGTTTGTATAATTGTAAGTTTTTAAGTACTGCTTTTAAACTATCATTAATACATATTGTCGAATGATGATGTAATGATACTAGAATTCCAGCAACAGCTTCATAAGTATGGTGCCATGGTAAAACAGATAAACATCTATCATATACTGTTGAAACTCTTAGTCCATAATACACTATGCTTATTAAGTTATGTTCTGATAGCATTACTCCTTTAGCCATTCCTGTTGTTCCTGATGTATAAACTAACATTTTAAGACTATTATGATCTGGTACCATTTCAGTATAAGTTTTATCTCCACCTTCGTAAAGCTTTTTGCCTTCTGCTTTAAATTCATTATATGACAATTTATTTCCTTCTGACTTTTCTGTTTCAAATCCTATAAAATATTTTACATTTGGTGTTTTTGAAGCAATTTCTTCAATGTCCTTTTCATATTTTTTTGCATAAAATAGTACTTCACTATCACTGTCATTTAATACATTTATAATATCATATACTGGTAATTCTTTATCAATTGGAACAATTACACCTTTGCTCTTTAATACTGTTAAGTATACAGTAACATATTTATAACTGTTATCTCCTATTACTGCAACATGCTTATCAGCCATATTTATAGAATTTAGTGCTGTTCCTAGTTCAAATGTATCTTCTTGAAATTCTTTATATGTAACATCTTTAACTTTATCTTTTCCTTCTTTATATTTAAAAGCGATTTTATCTCCTGCTTGTTCCACAGCCATTTCAAGTAACTGTTTAATTGTGTTAACCTTTTGAACATTATAATATTTCAATTCTTTTGTTTTTCCCATATTAATAGATCCTTCCTTTTATAACCTCGACTTGCTATTATGCAAACCATATAATCTAGTTTTCGAAACTATTATATACATTCTTATTTAATTAGTCAATAATTATTACTATCTTTCTTATAAAATATAATAGGTAGTCTTACTACCTGTTATACTTACACTTACATGTCTGCTTTTTTTAGTTCTACATCTGATTTTAATTTAAATATTTTTTATTTATTTAGCAGTCCCCACAATAAGTGATATTCTGAAACCACAGCTAACTTTAAGAGTGCCAAAACTGTCAGGTCCGAATGAACCTCTTGAAGTATACGCGTAAACATCATTTTTACTGCTATCATACTTTCCTCCACGATACGAAACATTAAACCACGTAGAATTTTGATGTATTGGGTTATCACAGTCTTCTGTTGTCCATTCTTCAACATTTTCTGACATATCCCATATATTACAATATTTATCATTGTTTATTCCTGTATTTGCAAATGATGTACTTTTATTTTGACTTGCATACGTGCTTGCCTTTTCTTCTGTTGAATATGTTTGTATAAATATTATTGCTGTATCCCACGCATAGCCATTTGTCAATCCACTTGCATATATCAGTTTATCATTTTTTTCTGTTTCATAATACATTTTTGAAGCTATAAAACAACTTTTTTCATTTTCTTATGTTTCCCCTTTCTATTTTTTTCCTCTGCATTGCATATAATTGTTTTACAATTAAAACACACAAAAACGCAAACTGTTTTTATTCACAGTTTGCGTTTACTATATGCTTAATAAAGCTATTTAAAGCCTTTATTTTTTTATAAAGTTACGTGTATACTCTTGCAACGGTTTCGGTCTTCATCATGGTCTACACTCTTTCTTTATTTTTCTTTTGAATTTTTCTATAATTATAATAATATAACTATTTGAGTTTTTCAATAGAATTTTAGATTTTTATTACAAATTCTGACCAATCACTCGAATATGGTGCTATATATTCTAAGTCCCATGTTTGTAAACTTCTTACTGTTGTACCATGTGCTCCCCCTGTGAATGTATAATCATCAAAATACATACTTATTAATTTATCATCATTATATGTGATATTTGTTTCTCTATATAGTTCATATATCATAATTGGATATCCATTTTTTTTATTATATTCATAAGTTTCTTTTGCTTGATTATATAGTTCTCCTTCAGCATATTCTTTTAATTTTAAAGCCTCTTGTCTATTCTCATGATTAAATCTCTGTTTTCCAATATCATATTGACTTTGTGTTATTTCTGGATATTTTATAGTATATTTTAAAATTACTTCTCCTTTGTAATATAATTGTTTTTCGGCAATATTTATTTTTGTTTTGTTTTCCATTTTGTTTCTCACAAAAACTCCTTTTTCCATATATTATGAAAAAAAGAGTTTTTATGTTCTATTTTAATTTTTCAACAAATTCTTTTGCTTTTTGTTGTAATTCTTTTAGTGTTCCATCATTTGTTATATGATAGTCATATTCGTATTTGTCTACATCTCTATCTGAAATGTTTGTGCTTATTGCTGCAACATTTTTGTTTGTAATCAGTAATGTTTTTGCACCTAAACACTTTTTACATTTTTCAATTTCTTCACATTCTCTAATATGTACAAACATTATTTGTTTATCTGAATTTTTAAATTCTTCTGCCATATTAGAAATATATTTAAATGGAGCATCATTGTATTCAATTCCAAGTTCCTTTAAATCCGATAAAAACTTTCTAGATTTTTCGTCCTTTTCTCCATTCCAACCAGCAAGAACTTTTGCTGCTTCTTTTACTTTATCTACAGAAGATATATTCATTATTGGAGTATACTCATTGCAAAACTGTACAAAAGTGTCTTTTCCAACTCCTCCACTTCCATTTATAACAACAATCTCTTTCATTATTACTCCTTTTCAATGCACTTTGACAATATAATATGATGATTCTATTTTAATTTTTATTTCATCATATCTCTAATAGCTTCAACTTCAGCTTCAGCTTCTAATCTTGCAAATAGCACTTCTGGTTTTTCAGTAACTTTAATATTAGCTAATTTAGTATAATTGTATAAGCTATCCCATATTCTTAATTCTTCTGGAATGTTAAGTTGGTTTAACATTTTTTCAGAAGTATGGTTCATATATGGATTAATTAAAATAGCAATTCTACGTAAATTTTCTACTAAATGATACATTACAGATTTTAATTCTTCTGTTTTACCTTCTTTGAACAATACCCATGGTGCAGTTTCATCAATATATTTATTTGTTCTAGAAACTAAATTCCATGTTTCAATTATTGCATTGCTTGTGTGATATGTATCAAATTGCTCTTCTACTTGTTTTATTGAATTTTTAGAAAACTCTTCTAATTCTTTGTCTAAGTCTGATATATTAGTTGGATATGAAGTTATTTCTCCTCCAAAATATTTATTTATCATTCCTATAGTTCTATTTAAAAGATTTCCTAAATCATTGCATAAATCAAAATTAAATCTTTCAACAAATCCCTCTGGAGTAAATGTTCCATCTTGTCCAAAAGACATTTCTCTTAAAATAAAGTATTTGAAGGCATCTAGCCCATATCTTTCAATAAGTGGTTCAGGACATATAACATTTCCTTTAGATTTAGACATCTTGCCATCTTTCATCATTATAAATCCATGTGCATAAATTTGTTTTGGTAATGGTAAATCTAATGCCATTAAAAATATTGGCCAATATAGTCCATGAAAACGAATAATATCTTTACCAACAATATGTAAATCTGCTGGCCAGTATTTTTTCATTAAACTATCATCGTCTGATAAATATCCAAGTGCTGTAATATAATTTGTTAAAGCATCTAACCAAACATATACAACGTGTTTTGGATCTTTTCTTACTTTTACTCCCCAATCAAAACTTGTACGACTTACACATAAATCTTCTAATCCAGGTTTTAAAAAGTTATTAAATAATTCATTTTTTCTAGACTCAGGTAAAATAAATTCTGGATTATCATTATAGAATTTTATAAGTCTATCCGCATATTTTTTCATGTTGAAAAAATATGATTCTTCTTTCATTTTTTTAACTTCTCTACCACAGTCAGGGCATTTTCCATCCACTAATTGAGTTTCAGTAAAATACGTTTCACAAGGCATACAATACCAGCCTTCATATTCTGATTTATATATATCTCCTTGTTCCATTAATCTGTCAAAAATTTCTTCTACTACTTTTGTATGTCGTTCATCTGTTGTACGAATAAAATCATCATACTCTATTTCCATTAAACTCCATATTTTTTTTGCTTCTTCAGCCATTTCGTCAACATGCTCTTGAGGAGTTTTTCCTCTACCTTCTGCAACTTTTTGAACTTTTTGTCCATGTTCATCCATTCCTGTAAGCATGTATGCATCAAAGCCTCTTGCTTTTTTATATCTTTTTATAGTACTTGCTAATGCTGTTGTATAAGCTGTTCCTATATGAAATTTTCCACTTGGATAATAGATGGGTGTTGTTATGTAAAATTTTTGCATTTTTTTCATCCCTTTCTTAGTATAAAAATTAATTTGAAAATATAACTGTTGACTAAATTTTAAACTTAGTTACAACAGTTATATGTTGCTCATGATTATTTATTTATAATACCCTATACCTTATTCCAAAACCAGTCTAAGCTATTATCAATGCTTTTTCTTCTACCTTCTTTTGCTTCTATATCATCTATCCATAAATATGAAATAAATGATATAAATATAAATAATAAGTCTATTGTAGCAGATGTAGTAATTGCATTATAGATTTCTTGGCTTTCATTTGGCATCAATATAAATTCTACTGTATGTCCTACTAGTAGTCCAATAAATGCAAATAATACTGTACCTATAATCCAAGCTTTCTTATTTTCTTTTGCAAGAAAAAGCATTAGAACAAATAATACTACTCCTACAAAAATTGAAAATGGTTGTGTAAAATTAATAATTGGCATTAAAAATTCCTCCTTTGTATATTTATATTTTAATTTAATTTTTTCTCTATTAATTTTGCTAGTGTTTCTGCTTTTTCCTTAATGTAGTTTTGATCTTCTCCTTCTATCATTACACGTATTAGTGGTTCTGTACCAGAAGGTCTAATTAAAACTCTTCCATTTCCGGAAAATTCTTTTTCAAGTTTTTCTATTTCGCCTTGAATTTCACTATCTTCTTTGTATAAGTTTTTCTTTTCACTTGATACTTTTGCATTTACTAAAACTTGAGGATACATTTTTATAATGTTACATAATTCTGAAGCGCTCTTTTGTTTTTCAAGCATGACTCTAATTAACATTAAAGATGTTAAAATTCCATCTCCTGTTGGATTGTAATCCAAGAATATAATATGTCCAGATTGTTCTCCACCTATATTATAACCATTTTTTAACATTTCTTCTAGTACATATCTATCTCCAACTTTAGTTTGTACAAAATTTAATTTATTATTCTCTGCGTATTTTTTTAACCCTAAATTACTCATAACTGTTGCAACAACTGTATCATTTTTTAATGTTCCTTTTTCTTTCATGTAATTTGAAATAATGGCTAATAATTTATCTCCATCAATTTCATTTCCTTTTTCATCAACGGTTAAACATCTGTCTCCATCTCCATCATAAGCAATTCCTAGGTTGCAATTGTTTTCTACAACATATTTTTTTAACATATCTAAATGTGTAGATCCACAATTTTCATTAATATTTACACCATTTGGAGTATTATTCATAATATAATGTTTTATTCCTAATGCTGTAAATACTTTTTCTGCTACAACTGAAGTGGCTCCATTAGCTGTATCAATTGCAACTACAAAATTATTTGTATCATAATTTTCAAATTCTTCTTCAAAGTTTTTTCTGAAGAAATATACATATTCATCTAAAAGATCTGTTCTTACCTCAGCTGTTCCTATTTTATCATTAACAGCTGTAAAGTCATCTAATTTTTCAGAATCCATCATTTCTTCAATTTCTTCTTCAATCTCATCTGGAATTTTCATTCCTTTATTGCTAAAGTATTTTACTCCGTTGAATTCATAAGTATTGTGTGATGCTGATATAACAACACTTGCATCAGCTTTTAATTTTTTAGTAAGGTATGCAACACCTGGAGTTGGTATAACTCCTAAGCTTTTTACATTTGCACCATAGCTTAAAAATCCAGCTGTCATAGCACTTTCTATTAATGTACCTGAGATTCTAGTATCTCTTCCTATTAAAATTGTAGGTGCATGATTTGAATGTTTTGCTAATGCATAGGCTCCAGCTTTTGCTACACGGTATACTAATTCTGGTGAAAGCTCTGTATTAGCAATTCTTCTTATACCATCTGTTCCAAAATATTTTCTCATTTTGATTTTCTCCTTTTAAAGGTTTATATATTTAGTTTATTCTTTGCTTACTTATTTTGTGTATTTAAAAATTTTGCTTTTAAAATTATACCATAATATCAAAATTTTGCAATATTTTTATTTACATCTTTTCTGGCATTTCAATTCCTAATATTCCAGCACCTATTTTTAATACTAGCCCTGTAGCATAAGTTAAATATAGTCTTGCATCTTGTATAGCTTTTTCTTCTCCAATTATTTTATTTTCATTATAAAAACTACTAAATGCTTGTGCTAATTTTATTAGATATCTTGCTATAATGTAAGGTTCATATTTTTCTGCTGATTGTTTTAGTACATCTTCAAATGAATATATTAGTTTTATTACTCTTAAAGAAAGTACATCTGATAATTTTGAAAAATCAATTTCATTTATATTTGGTATGTAACCCGCTTTTTCAATCAAGCTTTTTGTTCTAACATAGATGTATTGCATATATGGTCCTGTTTCACCATTAAAGTTAAGCATTGTATCCCAATCAAATATTTCATCTTTTATTCTGCTGTTGTATAAGTCATTAAAAATCACTGCTCCAACGCCAATTTTTCTTGCTATTTCTTCTTTGTTCTCTAAGTTAGGATTTTTTTCATCCATAATTTGTGTTACTCTACTTATTGCTTCATTTAATAAATCTTCTAACTTAATAACATTTCCTTCTCTAGTTGACATTCTACCTGTTTTTAATTGTACCATTCCAAATGGAACATGTACTAATCCATTTGTATATTTCTCGTCTAAATTTAAATGTTTAGCTGTTTCAAATACTTGTTTAAAATGTAGTATTTGTTCATAAGATGTTACATAAATATCTTTATCAAAATCATAAGTTCTTGCTCTATATAAAATTGCTGCTAAATCACGGGTTGCATAAGTAGTTGAACCATTTGTTTTTTCTATAATACATGGTGGAATATTATACTCATCTAAGTTTACTACCATTGCACCATCTGATTGCTGTAATAGATTTTTTTGTTTTAATATATCTACTACTTCTCCCATTTTATCAGAATAAAAAGCTTCACCATTCCAAGAATCGAATTCAACATTTAATAGTTTATATACCTTTTGGAACTCTTTTAAACTTAAGTCTTTAAACTTAGTCCAAATTTTAGTGCAATATTCGTCCCCATCTTCTAACTTTTTAAAGTTATTTCTACATTCTTCTAGGACGCTTTCGTCTTCTTTACATAAATTATTTATTCTAACATAAATCTTAGTAAGTTCATCAATAGGGTTTTCTTCAACTTTATATTCTTCTCCCCATCTTTTATAACCTTCAATCAATTTTCCAAACTGTGTCCCATAATCTCCTAGATGGTTTACACCTGTACAATTATATCCTAAATGTTTATGTGTTTTATATATAGCATTTCCAATTACTGTTGAACGCAAGTGTCCAATATGAAATGGTTTTGCAATATTTGGTGCAGAATAATCTACAACAACATTTTTTCCATTACCTATTGTGCTTTTTCCATATTCTTCTTGTTTGTCAGCAATTTCATTTAAAACATTTAATACATACTTTTCTGGCATAACATAAAAGTTTAAATAACCATTTACTACTTCTATATTTTGCATAAGCTCATTTTCAAATTTTATATTTTCCTTTATTTCTTGTGCAATCATCTGAGGAGCTTTTCTTAATTCTTTTGCTAACTTAAAACATGGGAATGAAAAATCTCCCATTTTTTCATCTGTTGGTATTTCAATATATTCGACTATTTGTTCTTCTGGTATTTTTGTTATTTTGCTTATTTCTTTTGCAATCTCTTGTTTAAAGTTTACCATTTTACTACATCCCTTCTTCTTTTAATCTCCTAAATTTATACCAATATGCCTTGCTGTTTTTACTAAATCATGATCTAAATTTACTCTTCTTATGTTGCTTTCTGGTGTGTTTCCTGAGGCAGCTCCTATTTCTTTGTTGTTTCCTACTACATCTTCTAACGGAACACTGTCTAGCTTTCCATCTTTTATAACAGTTAATACGTTAAATTTACCTTCTAGTGCTAATTCCATTGCTTTTGCACCATATTTAGTAGATAATACTCTATCAAATGCTGTTGGGCTTCCTCCTCTTTGCATATATCCCAAAACTGTACACCTTGCTTCTAGTCCTGTTAATTTTTGTAACTCTTCAGCTACTTTTTCTCCTGCGCCTCCAAGTTTTATATTGTCTACTCCTTTTCCTTTACTTCTTATATTTTTTATTGAAATATCTCCTCCAATTGGTTTTGCACCTTCTGCAACAACAACAATGCTAAATTCCTTTCCTCGTTTTTTACGATTAAGTATTTTTTGTGCTGCTTTATTAATATCATAAGGAATTTCTGGTATTAATGCAACATCTGCTCCTCCTGCAATAGCTGATTCTAGTGCAATCCATCCTGCATATCTTCCCATAACTTCTAATACCATAATTCTATGATGTGTATCTGCAGTTGTATGAAGTCTATCTAAAGCTTCTGCAGCAACTGCCACTGCTGTATTATATCCAAATGTAATTTCTGTACATGCAACATCATTATCTATTGTTTTTGGTACACCTATTACATTTATTCCTCTTAAAGATAAATCTCTTGCTGATTTTTGTGTTCCATCTCCTCCTAATGTAAATAGGCAATCTATCTCATCTTTTTTTATATTTTCTACACATTTTTCAGATAAGTCTTTATATACAGTTTCTCCATTTTCTTCTACAGGATAGCAAAATACATTTGCATTTGTTGAAGATCCTATTATTGACCCACCTTTTGGTAAAATTCCAATTGCATTTCCTGTAGCATTTGTACATAATTGCACATAATTATTTTCTAATAATCCTCTATATCCATCTATAAATCCATAACATTCCACATTGTTATTTTCTGCAGTTTTTATTATTGCTCTTATAACAGCATTAAATCCTGAAACATCTCCACCATTTGCTAAAATGGCCACTTTTTTTATCATATCTTTTCCACCTTTCAAATTTGTCAATCGTATACTGTTACTATTATACCAATAAATCTGAAAATTACAATAAGTAACGCAAAAAAATAAGTGTATGACGTTTTAAAATCATACACTATTTTTTACTTATATTAATCTTATTTATGCTCACATTCAACTCTCTTGTTATAATATTTTGTAATTGTGATATTTCTTTTTCCTCTAGTTTGTCTGCTTTTATAATTGCTGTCACATTTCCATTATTTTTAAATATAATTATATCCTTAAATCCTTTAGTTTTAACTAAATTCTCGGCTATCATTATTGCATTTTTTTCATTATTTATTTCTTTTATTTCTTCTTGTGCATTCTTTTTTTCATCTGAACTCAAATTGTTTGTTTCTAGGATTTTTTGATAATTTTCAAGCATTTGAGAATACATTTTTTCTCTTTCTAACCTCGTTTCATCAAAATAACTGTCTTCTTGAGTCTGTTCACTAATATTGGTATTTTTTACTTCATTAACTATATTCTCCTGGTTTGTATCGCTTTCCACATTATTTTGTGATACTTCGTTTGCATTTACTAATTGAGCATCACCAATTCCGGCCATCATTTCCGAATCTGCAACACTGCTTGTTGGTATTAAATTATTTTCTCTATTTTGATTTGCAAAATTTAAGTACCCAGCTGCTACTAGCATTAAAGCTATAACTGTAACAATAATTTGATTTCTTTTTAAAATTTTCATATATACCACTTTGATCCTTCCTATCCTTAATTTTCACTCATAGTAAAAACTTGTATTTTATGTGATGATAATCCTGTAACCGCTTCTACTGCTTGTATAATATCTGTTTTAACAGCCATATTATTAGCTCCTTGTGCTGTAACAATCGCTCCTTCTACTTTTGGACTAATAACACTTTGAGTTATTGGCATTTTATTTCCATTAGTTTCTTGAAATATAACATCTTTTTTTGTATCAGTTTCGGTTACTATTCTTGTTCCCCCAGTCTTATCTTTTTCTTCTGTATCTTTTTTTGATGTATCTTCATTATATAAAGGTAATACTTGACTTGTTTGTGAATATGTAATTAAAACTTTTACTTTTCCAACTCCATTTATATTTTGCAGTATATCCTCTAGTTGTTCTTTCAAATCACTATCACTATCTTTTTTTGTTTCTTCTTGTATTGCTAATTTTTTGTTATTATCCGTTGTTTTCACATTTTCTTTTTTATCATTCCAAATAAAGTTTATTGCTACTAGTACAACTATCAATATAATTAGCAAAAATACCAGATTTTCAATTTTCTTTTTATTATTTCCTTCATCTGTTTTTGAAGTTAGTTGTTTTATTTTTTCCTTAAACATCAGCTATTCCTCCTAATTTATATTTATATCTTTTTTATCCAAATTATATACACTGCTCAAATATGTTTTTAAATTTTCTTGTTCTTTATAAGATATCTTCACATCACCTGTTTGATTTTCATTGTTATTTGCAACAGAAATTTGAATTTCATTTACAATTTTCACATCATTTTCTTCTGTATTTTGTTCTTTTAGACTTAAACTTATATTTATTTTTTTTAGAGTATATTGTTCATCATTTGCTAATTCTAAAAATATACTCTTTACTTTATATCCCTTTTCTTCTATTTTTTGTTTCATATCTTTTTTTAAATTAGTTTCATAAATTTGTTTTATTTGATTTTCTTTATTAATTTCTGCATAATCTTGTGTACTTTTAGTTGATGCTTCTATATATGAGTTTATGTCATATATGTCTGATACTCTAAATTCACTTCCAGTAACCTTTGTTATTACTGGAGAAACTATAGAAAATAAAATATATACTCCAATTACAACTTTAACATATTTTTTGCAATTTCCTTCCGGTAACAGCATTTCAATAATTGTTCCTATTATAACTGCTATTATTATTCCTTGAATCCAATTACTTATCCAATTCATATTACTCTTCCTCTTATCTATACATTAATCCGCTATTTGTAATTTTCAGTACCAGAGTAGTACCTACAATTAGCATTACTGACACACTGCACATTATGGCTAAAAGCATTTTAAAAGTATTTCCCATTTCTTCTAATAATTTAACAATCTTCTCATCTGCTATTGGCTGACATATTGCGCTTGCCAAGTAATACATTCCCATAAGTATAGCAAGTTTAATTATTGGTCCCACACATATTGCAATAACTACAATAACACCCACAATGCCAACTGCATTTTTTAAAATATTGCTACATCCGATTACTGTATCTACTGCATCTCCAAGTATTTTTCCTACTACAGGTATAAAATTAGAAACTGCAGCTTTTGTCGTTTTCGCCGTTATTCCGATCAACAGTACTACTTAAGCTTCCCTCTATTGAAATTATTCCAACAAACAGTGTAAGTACAATTCCTAATATCCATACAACACTCGAATTAAAAAATTTTGATAATTTATCTATCTGAATTCTATTAGAAATTTTTGATACAATTGCAAGAGCTGTTGATATCAACACAAATGGAAGCAGTATTGCTGTTATAAAATTTCCTATAAATGTTATTATGAATAATATAATAGGTTCAAGTATTCCTGCTGATGCAAAATTTCCAGTTGCCAGCATTAAAGTAATTAACAGTGGAACTAAACTATTCATAAAACCTACTAAACTTTGTATACTACCTTTTATCATTTGAAGAATTTCTGAGAAGTTCGACATTATTAATGTAACAATCATAATGTATTGTACATAATATGTAATTTGTGCAACGCTTTTATTTTCTAAGCTATCACCTATACTTTTTATTATGCTATGAATTATTATAATTACAATTATGCTTCCTAGTACTGTAATGCAATTTAGTACTTCTTTTCCTGCTATATTTACTATACCTTTTATAATTGTATTATTATCTACTTTGCCTGTAATTGCTGACTTAAATAATTTATCTACATTTATATCTTCAAATGTATCTTCTGTGTATTTTTGTGCTTTTTTTATAAATTTTGATATATTTAATTCTTCCTGTTGTGAATTTAAAACATCTTGACTGTCTGTTTCAGAACCATTACAAAAATTTGGAATAAAAATTAGTAATATAATAGTTATAATAAATATTTTTTTCATTTGCCTAACTCTATTTTAAGGTAATAGTTTTACTATAGTTTCTAGCAAACTAGCAATTATTGGTATTGACATTGAAATTATTAATACTTTTCCACCTAAATCCACCTTATTTGCAATTGCTGTTTCACCAGTGTCTTTGCATATACTCACTGTAAACTCTGTTAAAAAAGCTATTCCTGTAATTTTTATCAAAAGGACAAGAAATTCGTTATTTATTGCTGTTTTATTTGATAATGTTGTAAGTAAGCTAATTATGGAATTAATTTTTTCCATTATCATTACTAAAATTAATATACCTGCTGCTAAAGAAACATATAATACAAATTCAGGTCTATACTGTTTTACAATTACAATTATAATTAATGAAGTTAAGCCTATTCCAATAATTTTAATTATGTCCATCTATATTACCTTAAACCCTTTCTTCTGGTAATACTGTTATAGTCCAAACATGGTTCTTACACTAGAAAATAATGTACTAATTTCTTTTATTACAAGAGTAAGAACTATTATAAGTCCAGCCAATGTTGTCATCATTGCTTGATCTTCTCTTCCTGCTCTTACAAGAACCTGATAAAGTACAGCTACTAAAATACCAATTGCTGCTATTTTAAATAATAAGCTAATATCCATATTATTCTCTCAACTCCCTTTATTTTTTATATCAAATTAATATAATCGCAATTGTTAAGCCTGTAACTAGCCCTAAAGTTCTATACATTTTTTCATTTTTTCTTCTTTCTTCAGATGCATTTTCAAGTTGAACAGTTAAGAAGTTATTTACGACCTCAACTTCACTAATTTGTCCTTCTATATCAGTTTGTCCTAACAATCTGCTCAAGTTTTGTATAGTAGCAACATCTTCTTTATTTAAATTGTTTTTGCTTATTAATAGCGCTTTTCTCCATGCTTCTCCTGCAGACATCTCTTTCATATTATTGGCAGCCACATTAAAAATTGTGCCAATATTCCCATCTATTTTATTTGCAATTTCCATAAATACATTTGGTATTGGCTCATAAGTAAACTTTATTTTAGTTGAAAACATATTTAGTGCATTTTTCATTTCTTTAATTTCCTTTTCTCTGTTTGCATATCTTTTTGAAAAAAGTATTCCAATTATGCTACTAACAACTATAATCATAGCCAATATAAATAATCTAAATGCTAACATTTTTCATTTCTCCTAACTTACTTTTCTTTTACTTTGTTTTTCATATAATAAATGAACATTTCTTTGCTTGTCCATTGCAAGGACTTTTTCTATATATCCATTAATAATTAATTGATTTAATATTGGGTTATGTTCAATTTGCTCCAAGTCACTTCCATGAGCTGTAAATATTCCTTTAACACCAGAGGTTACTGCATATTCAATAGCATCAACATCTTCTTTTTTTCCTATTTCATCAGCTATTATAACTTTTGGACTCATTGATCTTATTAACATTTTCATTCCCAGTGCCTTTGGAATGTTATCAATTACATCTGTTCTTATTCCTAAGTCATTTTGGGATATTCCCTTATATGTAGCTGATAATTCTCCTCTTTCATCTACAACTCCACATGTAACACCTTTAAAATTAAATTCGGGAATTCCATTACTTATTTTTTTTATAATATCTTTTAAAAGTGTAGTTTTTCCAAAGCCAGGTGGAGAAATTATCAGTGTATTCCATACTGTATTTTCATTTAATATATGTACAATTGCTTTATTTCCGCAGTCATCAATCTGTCTTGCAATTCTAAAATTTAAGCTACTAATATAATTCAATGTAAACACTTTGCCATCTTTAATAACTGCATTACCTGTAACTCCTATACGGTGACCACCTTTTAATGTTATAAACCCCTCACAAATCTGATTTTGGTATGCGTATAAAGAATTATCACATATTCTTTGTAAAATTTGTAATACGACTTCAGGTGTCATGTTATAGTTTATAATTTTCTCTTTTATACTATTTTTCAAAACAACTGGCTTCATAGTTCTAATTCTAATTTCTTCTATGCCATTCATATTAGTATCTATAATTTTCTGTTTTAGCATTTCTGGTAAATAATTTAATATCTCATTCATAGCTTGTACTCCTTTATGTGCCATTGGGGACGGAGAATATTGGCACATTTTAATTAATAAAATTAAATTACACCAACCAAATTTGACCATGTGCCAATATTCTCCGTCCCCAATGGCACAAGTTTTAAATTCAACAAAAAAACATAACATATATATTAAATATATATGCTATGTTTCTCATTTTAGAACTATTTTATTTAATTTCATGTATTAACTTCTCAGTTCAGAATTATATATTATTCTTCCCAGTTGTGGTACACATTCATAACATCATCTAAGTCTTCTAACATATCAATTAATCTTTGCATTTTTGGTGCATCATTTTCACTTAATTGAATGTATGTAGATGGTACCATTTGAACTTCTGCTTCTAAGAATTCTATTCCTTGTGCTTCTAATGCTTCTCTAACTTTTGAAAAGTCCTCTGGTGCTGTAGTAATTTCATAACATTCATCTGTTGCTTCAAAATCTTCTGCTCCACTATCTAATGCTAACATCATCATATCATCTTCTGAAAGGTCTGTAGTAGTCTTATCAATTACTATTACTCCTTTTTTGCTAAATAAATATGATACACATCCTGTTGTTCCTAAATTACCTCCTGCTTTATCAAAAGCATGACGTACATCTGCTGCTGTTCTATTTTTGTTATCTGTACTTGCTTCTACAATAACGGCAACACCATTTGCTCCATATCCTTCATATATAATTTCTTCATAGTTTTCATTATTTCCAGCTCCTGAAGCCTTTTTAATTGCATTATTTATTGTATCATTTGGCATATTATTTGCTTTACATTTTGCAATAACGTCCTTTAGTTTAGAATTTCCAGCAGGATCAGGTCCTCCCTCTTTTACTGCAATTAGTAATTCTCTACCTAGTTTTGTAAATATTTTTCCTCTAGCTGCATCTGCTTTTCCTTTTTTAGCCGCAATATTATGCCATTTGCTATGTCCTGACATGGTTAATTCCTCCTTTTTTATTATTACGTGAAATATTATACCACAATCATTTAAGTTTTTGTAGTATTTTTTACATTTTAATTACTTTTTCCCATGGTAAATTTTCTTTTCCAAAATGTCCATAATTTGTTGTTTGTCTATAAATTGGCTCTTTCAAGTCTAAATAATTTATAATTCCATTAGGAGTTAAGTCAAATTTTTCCCTTATTAGTTCTACAATTTTTTCTTCTGGAATAGTTGCTGTTCCAAATGTATCTACGTATACAGATAAAGGTTGTTTCATTCCAATTGCATAAGATATTTGAATTTCACATTTTTTTGCATATCCATTTGCCACTACATTTTTGGCAATATGTCTAAGCATATAGCTTGCACTTCTGTCCACCTTACTTGCATCTTTTCCTGAAAATGCTCCACCACCATGTCTGCTATAACCTCCATAAGTATCTACTATTAGTTTTCTTCCTGTAAGCCCTGTATCTCCTAAAGGTCCTCCTATAACAAATCTTCCTGTTAGATTTATATATATTTTTGTATTTTCGTCAATATATTTTTCTGGAACAACTTGTTTTATGACTTTTTCAATTATGTCTTTTTTCATTTCTTGCATATCGACATTTTCTAAATGTTGATTTGAAATTAAAATTGTTTCTATTCTTTTTGGTTTGTCATTTTCATATTCGACTGTCACTTGAGTTTTGCCATCTGGTCTTAAATATGGTATTATGTTTTCTTTTCTAACCTTTGTTAATTGTTTAGCTAATTTATGTGCCATATCAATTGCATAAGGCATATAATTTTCAGTTTCATCACAGGCATATCCAAACATAATTCCTTGGTCTCCTGCCCCTCCAATGTCAACTCCCATCGCAATATCACCACTTTGTGTTGTGATATTTGTTTCTATTTTGCAAGTCTTATAATTGATGTCTGTGTTTTCATTGTCATACCCAATTTGTTTTATTGTTTCTCTTGCAATTTCCTCAGCATTAATTTTAGCATTTGTGGTAATTTGACCTGCTATTGTTATTAAATTCTTAGAAGCAAAAGTTTCAATTGCCACTCTTGAGTTTTTGTCTTGTTCTAGACATGCATCCAAAATACTATCTGATATTAAATCACATAATTTATCTGGATGTCCTTCTGTTACACTTTCAGATGTAAAATAATAGTTTTTCATTTTTTCCTCCATTTATCAATATATTTGTGGCATAACTATTATATCATTTTCCCGTATAATTGCAATCATATTTTCTCCTTTTTAGTCATAAATTTATATTGGTGAATTTTAGTGATAATTAAAAGTTTTAAAATATATAAAAAGTCCATATTGATTATGTTAAGTATACTATCTCTGTTAGTAATTCTAATTGTATGTTATCATGTAATTCAATCATTTACATTACAGGTTAGTAGTAGTGCAGAAAAATATATTTATAATAATGAAATTCCAGATTTACAGAGTGAAGAAAAGGATTATATTAAATGGTTTGAATTTAAAGCTAATTATGAAATTTTAGATAAAACATCTAAATTAGATATTAAATCTCACGAAAAGGATGAACCTATAAAATACAACTGGATTGAACTCATATCTTATCTAGCCTGTAAGTATGGAAATAATTTTTCAAAATTCAAGCAAGCTGATTTAGACAAATTAACCTCTGAATTAAAATCAGGTAAAAGTATTGAGGAACTAACTCAAAAAATGAAACTTTATAATTATTATTTTGAAGGATATGATTCTGTTTTGCATGAATTTATAGGTGACTACAAAATTGTTTCCTCTTCCAATCCCGCAGAAAAAATTTTAAAAGAAAAATATGGATTGAAAGCATTTTGCCCAATTGCTAAGAATTATAGTTTTAGCCATTATGATGACTTTGGAGCATCTAGATCTTACGGCTATAAACGTATTCATTTTGGAAATGATTTGATGGGTAGTATTGGAACACCAATTATAGCTGTAGAGTCTGGAATTGTAGAAGCAATTGGATGGAACCAATATGGAGGTTGGAGAATTGGTATTCGCAGTTTTGACAAAAAGCGTTACTATTATTATGCTCACTTAAGAAAAAATCACCCTTATGTTCAAGATATTAAAGAAGGGCAAATTGTTCAAGCTGGAGATGTTATTGGATATTTAGGAATGACAGGATATAGTACAAAAGAAAATACAAATAATATAAACGTTCCTCATTTACATTTTGGTATTCAAATAATTTTTGATGAAGTCCAAAAAGAGGGTCCAAATCAAATTTGGTGTGATTTATACGATTTAGTAAATTTTTTAAAAAGAAATTCTAGTGAAGTATATAGAAGTAATGACAAAACTAAAGATTATAGTAGAAAAATCGACTTTATAGATTCTAGTTTACCAGACTAAAAAATTTCTCAAGTAAAAACTTGAGAAATTTTTTAGGCATATATTTTTTTTATTTGTCTTCACTTTCTTCTGACTCATCATATTCATATTCATAATCTATTGGCTCTGGTCTATGGACTTTAGTGTATTTAGGTCTTGCTTTTACTTGATTATTATTTTCTTTTTGCTGTTCCAGTTCATCTTTTTCAAGTATTTTCTTTACTTGATTTTTTATCTTTTCTTGATTCTTCATTTCTTCTTTTTTATTCTGAATATTTTTATTTAGTATAATATTGGCTTTTTCCATTAAATCTGGTACATAGTCTAATAGTCTATCAATTGCTGAGCAATGTTCTACCGGTAGTAATTTAACATTATTTGGTTGTACTACTAAAAATGCCACTGGTGCAATCGAAACTCCTGCTCCACTTCCACCTCCAAATGGTAGCCTATATTGTATTGCTTCTTCTTTTTCTCTTTTAGTATACTCATCTATTGTTTCTCCTTTAAATTCACTTCCACCTGCTGCAAATCCAAACCCTACTTTTGATATTGGTATTATAATTGTATTATTGCTTGTCTCTATTGGTTCACCTATAATTGTATTCACATCTACCATATCTTTTATACTATTCATGGCTGTAAGCATAAGATTTTCTATTGGATGTTGTTGATCGTTCATTTTTCCTTCTTCCTTTCTTTTAAAAAATATAATATATTACATTGATAATATGTACCATTTTTATCTCGATTATACAATCAAGATTAATTTTGTATAATTCTTTATTATAATAAAGTGGTTTTATATTGTAAAAATACCTATTATCTTTTAAGTTATTTACCAAATGTGGTAATAGTAGTGATATAGCATTAGAAATAGTGACTACCAAAAACGATGTTACTAAAGGGCTTTTTGTACCTATATTCATTTCTAAATTTAAATCTGAAATTTTCAAATGTAATTTAGTTAATTCCTTTAAATCACTTAGTTTAAATACCTTTTTGAATTTTTTTAAATCTATTTTCTCCAGTTGTACCTTAGAATAAATCTTTTTAGCTCTTTTACTATTAAGATTAAACCAAATATACTTGATTTTATTTGCAAAGTAAATTGAGAATATTATTGCATATTTGGTGTTATTTTTTTTCTGCATATTTGATATACTTAAATTTTTTATTTGTATATGCAATGTCGAGGCTATTATCAAAATTGCAGTAATTCCTATAAGAATTATTAGTCCAAACAAAAATAAAACTAATATCATAATAGCCTCCTTTTTAAGTTACTTGATATTAGTTTTTCCAATTTTTTTATTTTTAAACATTTATTGTCTTTTTGCTTTTTGTACTGTTATATCTCCAAACAATTCTTCTTGATCTGTAACTACCTTACTTCTTCGTGAAAGTTCTAAAAGTCCTGTAAAAGCTGTCATAACTTCTTGTTTATTACATTTTTTAGTTGAAAATAATTTATTAAAAACAAATTTTTTATTACGTATAAGTTCTTTAAACATTACTTTTACTTTACTTTCAACTGTATATGTATCTGTAATTGCAATTTTTTCAATATTTTTAGCATTCTGATTTAGTTTTTGCGCATTTTTTTCTATTATGCTTTTATACATTTCAGAAATCATTTCTTTTGTATATGTTGCTTCAAGTTTCTGTTTTGGTAATTCAATTACTTCTGGATTTTTAAAAACTTTTTTAGAATTATTTTCTAAACATTCTCTTAATGTTTTAGTAATTTCTTTATATTTTTTATATTCAATAATTCTTCTTAAAAGTTCTTCTTCTGTTAATTCTTTTTCTTCTTCAACTTCATTTGGAAGAAGTGTTTTTGATTTTAAATATAATAATGTAGAAGCCATCATTAGAAATTCACTTGCAATTTCTAAATTCAATTCTTCCATAGCATTTAAGTATGCTATATATTGATCTGTGATTTCGCTAATTTTTATATTACAAATATCCATTTTATTTTTATCAATCAGATGACATAACAAATCCAATGGTCCTTCAAAGTTTTCTACTTTTACTTTATATTTATTTGTTTCTAATGTTAATACGTTTTGCATAATTTCCCCTTACTATACTTCTTCAAATGCCTCTTTAGTAATCTCTAAAGAATACCCTTTTCTATATAAAAACTGTTCAATTTCTTCTCTTTCCATCTGAGATTGTTTTTTTAATATAATTTTTTTGGCACATCTTAATTCATATTCTACTATTTCATCTTCATTTTTCTCAAAATACCAATCAATTATATCACTACTAATTCCTTTTGCATACAATTTATTTTTCATTTCTCTTATTGATAATGTGTTAATTGCCATAAACTCATTGACAGCTCTTTCAATATAGCTCTCATCATTTATATACCCAATTTCTTTTAAATGTTCAATAACATCTTCTAATAAGTTTTGGTCAACAGAAGAAGAGAACTTCTGAATTACTTCTTTTTCTGTTCTCTTCTTATACATTATGTATTTTAATATTTTTGTTTTTAATTTATCAAATTCTTCTATATTGTCGTACAATGTCTTCTCCTATTATTCTTCATTTGATGGTTCTGTTTCTTGTTCAGGGTCTAATTCTTCTTCTCCTAAACTTTTCTCAAAAGCTTTTTCATAATTTGCTCTAATCTTTCCTTCTATTTCTTCTGCGATCTTTGGATTCTTTGCTAAATATTCTTTAACATTTTCTCTTCCCTGTCCAATTCTCTCTCCGTTATAACTAAACCATGAACCACTCTTTTCAACAATGTCTAAATTAACAGCAGCATCAAGTATGTTTCCTTCTTTAGATATACCTTTACCATAAATTATATCAAATTCAGCTTCTCTAAATGGTGGAGCTACTTTATTTTTTACAACTTTTACTCTTGTACGGTTACCAATAACCTCTCCATCTTGTTTCAAGCTTTCTACTCTTCTTATATCAAGTCTTACAGATGCATAAAATTTTAAAGCTCTACCACCTGGTGTTGTTTCTGGATTTCCAAACATTACTCCAACTTTTTCTCTTAATTGGTTTATAAATACAATTACACATTTTGATTTATTTATAACACCTGCTAGTTTTCTTAATGCTTGAGACATTAATCTTGCTTGAAGACCAACATGAGCATCTCCCATGTCTCCATCAATTTCTGCTTTTGGTACTAAAGCTGCAACTGAGTCTACAACTATAATATCTAATGCTCCACTTCTAACTAAAGCTTCGGCTATTTCCAATGCTTGTTCTCCAGTATCTGGTTGTGAAACTATAAGTTCATCTATATTAACACCTAAATGTTTTGCATAAACTGGGTCTAAAGCATGTTCTGCATCAATAAAAGCTGCTTCTCCGCCCATTTTTTGTGCTTCTGCAATTAAATGTAATGCCAAAGTAGTTTTTCCTGAAGATTCTGGTCCAAATACCTCTATGATTCTTCCTCTTGGAATACCACCAATTCCTAAAGCAATATCCAAACTTAAAGCACCTGTTGGTATAGCCTCAACATTCATTGCTGTATAATCTCCTAATTTCATAACAGAACCTTTTCCAAATTGTTTTTCAATTTGACCTAGTGCAGCTTCTAATGCTCTCATTTTTTCTGAATTATCTTTACCCATTATATTTTCCTCCTAAAATATTGTAAACGTTTGTTTGTGTTTATTATATATTATTATTTTTATTTGTCAAGCAATTTTTTATATTTTTTATTGCTTATTGTCTGTACCAATTAGAAAAATTATAAAATATACTGTAACAGTTTGGCTTTACGTCACCCATTAAGTCTGTAGAATATGCAATTGTGTCATGATTATAGTATAATCCTATATATGGTACATCATTATCATAAATTTTAAAAATTTCGGCATACTTTTCTTTAAGAACTATTTCATCTGTAATAGTATTTATTTCATTCATAATTGTGTTAACTTGCTCATTTTCATAGTTTGCCAAATTACTTTTTCCTATAATATAATCTAAATTTGGAGAAATCGGAATATACATTCCTGTTAAAATCATTTCATAATTTTTATTTTTTAAGTATTTATTATATTGTTGATTTGATACTTCTTTTATATTAATTTTTATGCCAAATTCTTCTAACTCTACTTTTAACTCTGTTGCAACTTTTATCCTCTTTTTATTTTCCTTACTTACTACTAAATCAATATTTATTGTTTTTGTTATTCCTTCTATTTCTTTTTGCCATATTCCATATTCATAATTCCATCCGGAATTTTCTAATATTTCTTTGGCTTTAGTTTTGTTAGTTTTATTTTCTTTTGTAAGTCCTACTGTTAAATAGTAATTATTTAATAATGGATAATTAGCTATTGTAGCTTTGTTTTCTAATACAGATGCTACTATCTTTTCTTTATCTATTATCATACTAATGGCTTGTCTTATTTCTTGATATTGTAAAATTGTATTTTTACAATTTAATGCCAAATAGTCATATTCTCTATTTTCATAAGTTTTTTTGTTATACCCTAAACTTCCAATATATTCTTCCGATTCTTCACTACTTGTATGAATGAAATCTATACTTCCTAATTTAAATGAATTATATTCTTTTCCTCTACTATCATAAATATTTATATATATTGTTTTAAGGTTTGAATTTTCAATATCTATATCTCTCCAATTATCATTTCTACTAAGTTCAATTTTATCATTTTCAGTTTTAGTAATTTTGTATTTTCCTGTTCCTACTGGTGTTGATGTATAATTAAAGCTTTTGTTCTTATATTGTTTAGATGAAACTATTGGAAATATTAAATTATATTCAAAAAAAGCTTCTTCTTCTTTTAATTCAATTCTAATTGTATATTTGTCTATTACTTCCACATTTTTTATATTTTTTACATTTTGATAAAAAATTGATTCTGTTTGATTTTGCAATCTATCTATTGAGAATTTTACATCTTCTGATGTAAAGTTATTATCATCATGCCATTTTACATTTTCTTTAAGTTTAACTATATAAGTTTTTTCATTTACTCTTGACCACTCCTCAGCCAAACACATTGATATTCTGTAATCTTCTGATATACTAAGCAATGGTTCAAATATAAGTTGATTAATATAAATTACCTCTTGATTATTGGTTTGATATGGATGAATACTATCAAAGTTAGAAATTCCCATTCTTATATTTGTAACCATATCAATCGTTTTATATGATATTTCTTTACTTTCTTCATTATTACTGCTATTTTCTTTTCTTGTTAGTAGATATACAGCTCCAGCAATTACTAATAATATAAATATAATAATTATAATTTTAAACGGCTTTAACTTCATTATCCACTCTCCTTTTGCTTTCTCATTGTATAATATATTTTAGGCTTTTTCAAGAATTTAAAACAAAAAGCACAAAAATATAATTAATATATTTTTGTGCCCCTATATAAACTATTTTACAGTTATTTTACTTTCTTGATTCAACAATTAATTTAATACCTGTTCTGTCTTCCCCTTCAACCTCTACCTCTGCAAATGCTGGTATACATACCAAATCCACTCCTGCTGGTGCTACAAATCCTCTTGCTATTGCAACAGCTTTAACTGCTTGATTTAATGCTCCTGCTCCAATTGCTTGCATTTCTGCTTTGTTTGATTCCTTTACCAAACCTGCTATTGCTCCTGCAACTGAGTTTGGATTTGATTTTGATGAGATTTTTAAAACTTCCATTTTTGCCTCCTAATTTTTTTATTTTTTGTTCCGTGAACATTTATATTTATATTACACTTTCAAAAAATTGTCTAGTATTTTTTGGAAAAAAGTGGAAGTTTCGTGTTTTATTTTTTTACATTTTTTGTCATTTATTTTACAATTATTCTCTCTATTTTCTCTGTTTTACAATTTTCGTCATTTATTTCAAATATACATCCATTAAGCATACAATTTCCATCTGCTAATTTATATCTTTCTGGTAGTGATGTCACAAATCTCTTTACTGATTCTTCTACTCCCATACCAATAACTGAATTTATTGGACCTGTCATTCCTAAGTCTGTTATATATGCCGTTCCTTTTTCTGTTATTTGTTCGTCAGCTGTTTGAACATGTGTGTGTGTTCCAAATAGTACATTGATTTTTCCATCTAGAAAATGTCTCATAGCGATTTTTTCAGCAGTTGCTTCAGCATGAAAATCAACTATTATTATTTCAGCTTCGTTTGATAATTTTTCAACTAAGTTTTCTGCCACTGTAAAAGGATTTTCTGATAGTACATTCATGTCTGTTCTTCCAATTAAATTTATAACTGCAATATTCTTCTCTTTGCATTTATATATACCATATCCTTTTCCTGGTATTCCTTTAGAATAGTTTGCTGGTCTAATTAATTTTGGGTGATTTATAAATTGAAAAATATCTTTTTTAGCCCATGTATGGTTTCCCATTGTAAATGCGTCTATTGGTAATTTCAATAGTTCATTCCAATTTTCAAAAGTAATTCCCATTCCTCCTGCAACATTTTCTGCATTTACTACTATAAAATCTATTTTTGCTTCTTCTTTTAATTTTGGTAATACTTGTTTTAATTTATCTAATCCATTTTCTCCAACAATATCTCCAACTGCTAATATTTTCATTCGAATCATTCTTCCTTTCTAGGACAAATTTTATATGATATATTATAAACTTTAGTTTCCAGTTTCGTCAATAGTTTTAAAAACAGACTAGTATTATATAAAAATTTATTATATAATTATTGTTGTTTATGCGAATATGCTGGAATTGGCAGACAGGCACGTTTGAGGGGCGTGTGCAATATTGCGTATGGGTTCAAGTCCCATTATTCGCACCAATTTTATTTAGGAGGAATATTATGAAAGAAGAATTTTTATTATTATTACAGTCAGTTCAAAGAGAAGGTATTGATAAATTACTTGCATACATTGAAAAAACAGACTTTTTTAAAGCACCTGCTAGTACAAGATTTCATGGTAATCATGAAGGTGGGTTATTAGAACATAGTTTAAATGTTTACCATTTATTAAAAGAAAAATTACTACATAAACCATATAGCGATATTGTTAAAGCTTCTGATGAAACAATTATATTAATAACTTTACTACATGACTTTTGTAAAGCAAATTACTATACTGTTGATTATAGAAATAAGAAAAATGAAGATGGTATTTGGGTTAAAGAACCATATTATACAGTTAATGATACTATTCCTTATGGTCATGGCGAAAAATCTGTAATGATGATTACTAAATTTATTGACTTGACTTTAGAAGAAATGTATTGTATTCGTTGGCACATGGGATTTACAGAACCAAAAGAATTATATAATACTATTAGTACTGTTTATGAAAGATATCCTCTTGCTTTAGCATTACATGAAGCTGATTTAGAGGCAAGTTACATCCTTGAAAGTAGAAAAAAATAATTATGAAGTTATCATATATAAATTTAAATAAATATTTCAATGTAAAAGAAGTTTTAAAGGCTGAGTTTTCAATGTCTGATAGACTACTATTAAAATTGAAAAAACTAGATAAAATTTATTTAAATGGTAAGGTTACATCTGTAAATCATCCTATTGTTGAAAACGATTTAATTGAATGTCACCTAGATTATGACGAAGATAATTCAAATATTGTGCCTACTAAAATATCAATCAATATCATATACGAAGACGAAGCTTATTTAGTTGTAAATAAACCTGCAGGAATTCCTGTACATCCTTCCACGGATCATTATACAGACAGTCTCGCTAATGGTGTTATTTTTTATTTTAATCAGATTGGTTTAAAAAAGAAAATAAGACCTGTTAACAGATTAGATAAAGATACTTCTGGTATTGTTATTTTTGCAAAAAATGAATATATTCAAGAATGTTTGATTAAGCAAATGAAAAATAAGCAATTTATAAAAAAGTATATTGCTATTGTTAATGGTAATTTAGATAATCTCGAAGGAATTATAAATGCTCCTATAGCCAGAAAAGAAAATAGTATTATTGAAAGATGTGTAAGTGAAACTGGTGATACTGCCATTACACATTATAAAGTTTTAAAAAGAAATGATAATTTTGATGTTATAGAATGTATTTTAGAAACTGGTAGAACTCATCAAATTCGAGTACATTTTGCATATTTAGGTCACAGTCTATTAAGTGATACTCTATATGGTGTATCTTCACCTTTAATAAATAGACAAGCTTTACATGCTTATGAAGTTGAATTTATTCATCCAATTACAAAACAAAAAGTAAAATATATAGCTGATATTCCAGATGATTTTAAAAATATATTAAAAAAAACGTAGGCTCTTACCTACGTTTTTTCATTTTTAAATAGTAAATCTATAAGCCGGGTTCTGTCATTTAAGATAGTCATTTATCTACTACTTATATTGCTATAAGTCTCATGCCACCAAATTGGAAGACGACGAGTAGTCTTATCCTTCCTGCTCGGTGTTGCTCCAGATGGGGTTTACACTGCCTAATATGTCACCATATTAGTGGTAGGCTCTTACCCTGCCTTTTCACCCTTACTATAAATTTTATCATAGCGGTTATTTTCTGTTGCACTTTCCTTAAGGTTGCCCTCACTGGACGTTATCCAGCATCATTACTCTATGGAGCCCAGACTTTCCTCGTACGCTGCTTTTCAGCCTTGCTATACGCGACTATCCAACTTACTACTTCTTTATTATACTACATTTTGGTTTAAATTTCAATGAAAATCACTCATCTTTTTCCAATTTTCATGATATTATAATTTCCATTTTACTCATTAAATTTCTATACTCTATAAAAAATATTTCTTTATCTTTTAGATTAACTGCTTTTTTTAATTCATTTATTAATACATAGCATTGGCTCATTGTAGCTTGATTTGTATAGTCACTTGTTACTGTATTTAATAAGTTAGAAAACCTTTTTTCTGCATCTGATAATTTTGTATATGCCTCATCCCATCTATCATTTGTAACATTTGTATATGCAGTTACAGCATTATGTTGAATTGATAGAATTTCTTTTTGTCTTTCATCTATATTATAGGCTTTTCTGTATTCTAATATTTTAGCATGCATCTCTGTAACTTCATCCATGGCACTTGCTTTATTCTTATTTTTTATTGCTTGTGTAGCTTTATTTAAATTATCATTAAATGCTAATATTATAGAATTATCAATGTTTAATGTATATAAGTCTATGCTAATCGTATTCCATACCTGATATGTTTGTTCTATTTCTGTTTGTATTTTTTCCCATTTAGCGTCATATTTTCCATTATTTTTTAAAATACCGTTTTGAACTGTATCTGTTTTTTCTTCTACTTTGCCATTCTGTTGCAAATTATCATTTGATTTACCTGTTTTACTATCTCTCTGGTCACTTAAATTTGTATTTATGTTCGTCTGAATTTTTGGTTCTGTTTCTTGAAGTCTATTATCTCCAATACTCAATCCATTAAATTCTCCTAACATTGTCACAAAATATTGATCTAAATATATTAGCTCTTGAGATATTTTGTCCTCTAATTGATTGGAATCAACTTGACTTTTAGAATATACAATAATTGAAGATAATATAATAATAATAACTAAAATTGAAATTATTATAATTGTTGTTTTTTTCATATTTCTTCACCTTTTTTATTTTCTATTTATTATTTACAAAAAATTGCCTTTTATTCTTAAGTATAATTATTTTTTTTATAAAGATAATAAAATAAAGGGAGATTAATTTATGAATGCAATTGTTAAGTTATACAGCAGTAAATCTGGTGAAATTTCAAGTTTTTTAAAAAAGTTTTCTGAAAAATATTCAGAAATTGATACAGATTTGTTTTGGCAAAAAGAGTATCAAAACCCTATTGAAATTTGCGATATTATTGGAGCTTTAATTGATAATAATGACACATATAATATAAATATTTGGATTAGTTTAGACTCAGATATCTTTATAAATATAACTCAAAGTAATTTAGATGATATCATAAGATACATGTTTGAAAGATATCCTTATTAAATTAATCATTTTTCTGTTATTTATTCATAAAATTAATTAGGAAGGATTGATTTTATGAATAATATTAAACTAGCAATTGTAGGTGCAACAGGACTAGTTGGGCAAACAATTATTAAAGTTTTAGAAGAAAAAAAGTTATCCATTAATGAATATGCTTTTTTTGCTTCTAGTAAATCAGCAGGAAAAAAATTAAATCTATTAGGTAATACCTATATTGTAAAAGAATTAACATACTCTTCTTTTGACTCTAACTTCAATTTTGCAATTTTTTCTGCAGGTGGAAATGTTTCTAAAGAATTTGCTCCTATTGCCGTTTCTAAAGGTTGTACTGTTATTGATAATAGTAGTTACTTTAGAATGGACCCAAATGTTCCATTAGTTGTTCCAGAAGTTAATTTTAGTGATGCAAATAAAAATACTGGAATTATTGCCAACCCAAATTGTTCTACTATTCAGGCAGTAGTAGCTTTAAAACCTTTAGATGATAAGTATAAAATAAAAAGAATTGTTTATAATACATATCAAGCCGTATCAGGTGCTGGTTATAAAGGAGTAAATGATTTAAAAAACGGAATAGAAAATTTTGATAAAGAATTATCAATTTTTGAAAATCAAAAAACAAGTTATGAGTTACAAAAGTTCAATGTTTCCATTTTTAATAACTGCATTCCTCATATTGATATGCTATTAGATAATGGCTACTCAAAAGAAGAAGAAAAAATGATAAATGAGACAAGAAAAATTTTAAATAATCCTAATTTAAAAATAACTGCAACTACAGTCAGAGTTCCAGTTCTTAATAGTCACTGTGAATCTATTAATGTTGAATTAGAAAATGAGTTTAAATTAGAAGAATTAAAACAAATACTAAAAAAATCTCCTGGAGTTGTTTTAAAAGATGATGATTATCCTACCACCCTAGATAGTAATAATAATGATAATGTTTTTATAGGTAGAGTTCGTAGAGACTTTAGTGTTCCTTCTGGAATTAATTTTTGGGTAGTAGCTGATAATTTAAGAAAAGGCGCTGCTAGTAATGCAATTCAGATTTTAGAAGGATTAATAAGAAAGTCATTTTGCTAAGTAGTATAGTAAAAAAGAAAAAAATGGCACATAATGCCATTTTATTCTTTTTCTAATATAATTGTTACTGGTCCATCATTTTGTAATGTAACTTGCATATCTGCTGCAAATTTACCTGTTGCAACTTTTTTTATATTTTGCTTTTTACATTGTTCAACAAAATATTCATAAAGTTCATTTGCTTTGTCTGGTTTAGCCGCATTTATAAAACTTGGTCTATTTCCGTGACTTGTATCTGCGTAAAGTGTAAATTGAGATATCAATAAAAGCTCTCCATCTATGTCTTTTATAGATAAATTCATCTTTTCATTTTCATCTTCAAACACTCTTAAATTAATTAATTTTTGTACTAAAAAATCTGCTATCTCTTTGGTATCTTCTGGTCCAACACCAATCAACACCATATATCCTTGTCCTATTTCTCCAATTGTTTGTCCTTCTACAACTACATTAGAGTTTTTTACTCTTTGTACTACTAATCTCATATTTGTGTATTTCCTTTTTAAGATATGTTTCTAAACTAATATTACTCAGCCTTCTTTTCTCGAGTCATTAATTTTGTTACAGCTTTTCTTGGATCTAAATTATTATATAAAATATCGTATACAGCATTTACAATTGGCATTTCTATATTATATTTTTGGGCCAATTTATAAGCTGCTTCAATGTTGTCAACACTTTCAATAGTCATTCCTACTTCTTTTTTAGTTTCTTCTAAAGTAAGTCCTCTTCCTATACATCTTCCTGCTTTTCTGTTTCTGCTATGTTCACTCATACAAGTTACTATTAAATCACCTAATCCAGATAAGCCATAAAATGTATTATGTTCGCCTCCCATTGCAACTCCTAATCTTGAAAGTTCAGTTAAACCTCTAGAAATTAATGCTGCAAAGGTATTATCTCCTAATTTTAATTCTGTTATAATTCCTGCACAAAATGCAATTATATTTTTTAATGCTCCTCCTAGCTCTACACCTTGTATGTCATTGCTAGTATATACTCTCATATTTTCGTTCATGAAAGTATCTTGAATTAAATATTGTACATCATAATCCTTTGATGCAGCAACTATTGCAGTTGGTATTTCAAGTGATACTTCTTCAGCATGACTAGGTCCAGAAAATGCTCCTATTTTAACATTTGGTATTTCTTGCTCTGCAACATCATTTAATGTTGATAATGTTGCAAGTTCAAAGCCTTTTGAACATATAACTACTGGTTGAGTTGTTATATATTCTTTATATTTATTTAATGTATCTCTGAAAAATTTTGAAGGTGTTACATGTAATATAATATCAGAGCCTTCTACTGCTTCTTTTATATCTGTTGTGCAATATATATTTTCAGGCATTGTTGCCATTGGCAAAAATATGCACTTTCTTTCTTTATTTATTAAATCTGCTTCTTTTTGAGCAAATGACCATATTTTAACATTATGACCAATTTTAGCTGCATGAATGGCTAATGCACATCCCCAACTTCCACTTCCAATTATACAAACATTCTTCATTATTATTCTCTCCTTTTTCAATTTATTTTTTTACTTTTTAAAACTTATTCTATTTTCTGTTCCATTTAGTATTCTTTGTACATTTGCTCTATGATTGAATATAACTAGTAAAGCTATAATAATACTAAATATTAAATAACTCCAATTACTGTTACTCGTGGGAACAATATAGTTTTGGTTAATGAATGCAACTAATACTGGAAATAAAATACCAGCAGATATAGAGCCAACAGAAACCATTTTAGTTAGTGCTATTAGGATTAATGCAAATACTAAACATATTAATCCAATTTGCCAATTTATAGTTAATAGAACCCCTAATGATGTTGCTATACCTTTTCCACCTTTAAATCCAAAAAAGATTGGAAATGTGTGTCCGATTAGTACAAATATTCCTGCAATTTGTACCAATAAAGCATTATCTAGATTTTTAATGATTTTTCCTGCTAAAAAGGCTATAAAAATTGATACAACCCCTTTTAATATGTCACAAATAAGAGTTATTGCTGCCGCTTTTTTACCAATTGCTCTTAACATATTGGTTGTTCCGGCATTTCCACTACCTTTTTCTCTTATATCAAATCCTGCCATTTTTTTACTAATAATTATTGAAAAATTAATACTGCCTATTAAATAGGCAATTACTGCAACTATTATATATGTTGCCATAAAAATCACTCTCCTTTGTACTATTCTTTATCTCCTTTTTCTCTTACAATCATTCTAATCGGTGTTCCTGTTAGTCCAAACTCTTTTCTAATTTGATTCATAAGGTATCTTTCATAAGAAAAATGAAATAGCTCTTTATCATTTACAAATACCACAAATGTTGGTGGTTTTGTTGTAGCTTGAGTCATATAAAAAATCTTTAGTCTCTTTCCTTTATCTGTTGGTGGTTGTACAATTGTTACTGCTTCACTTAATACATCATTTAAAACTGAAGTTGATACTCTCAACGCATTTTGGCTTGCAACCATATTTATCATTTCATATAGTTTGTTTACTCTTTGACCTGTTTTAGCTGATATAAACATGATAGGTGCATAAGATAAATAAGATAATTTATTATATACGTCTTTTTTGTAATTTTCCATTGTTTGATTGTCTTTTTCTACTTCGTCCCATTTGTTAACAACAATTATTACACCTTTACCAGCTTCATGTGCTTCTCCAGCTATTTTTGCATCTTGAGCAGTTACTCCTTCTTTTGCATCTAACATTAGAATACACACATCTGCTCTTTCAACAGCTAATAAACTTCTCATAACACTATATTTTTCTATGTTGTCATTTACCTTGCTTTTTCTACGAATTCCAGCTGTATCAATAAATACATATTTGCCAAATTCATTTTGAAATTCAGAGTCAATTGCATCTCTTGTAGTTCCTGCAATGTCACTTACTATTACTCTTTTTTCTCCAAGTATTTTATTTACTAATGAAGATTTACCAACATTTGGCTTTCCTATAATCGCTACTTTAATAACATCACTATCATTCTCATCATCTGTTTGAGGTGGAAGGTTTTCATATATAGCATCTAATACGTCTCCTATTCCTTTTGCATTTACTGAAGATACTGCAAAAGGCTCTCCAACTCCCAAATTATAAAATTCATATAATTCATCTGGGATTTTTCCAAATGTATCAGATTTATTACATACTAAAATTATTGGTTTCTTAGATTTTTTTAACATTAATGCTATATCTTGGTCTGTTGCTGTAACTCCTTGCTTTATGTCTGTTACAAATAAAATTACATCTGCAATTTCAATTGCCATATCTGCCTGTCTACGCATTTGTGAAAGAATAATGTCATCAGACTCTGGCTCTATACCACCTGTATCTACTAATGTAAAATTTCTGCCTCTCCAATTTGCATCAGCATATACTCTATCTCTTGTAACACCAGGTGTATCTTCAACTATTGATATTCTCTTTCCTACAACATAGTTAAAAAATGTAGATTTGCCTACATTTGGTTTTCCTATAATTGCAACTATTGGTTTACTCATTTTTCCATTCCTTTCTTGATTTTGCTATTATTAAGTTTAAAAAGAATTAGTATATTGCGAGGAAAAGTACATTAAAAAGGCAAAGGCGCATACTCCTGTATGTTGCTGAGGCTGTTAAGGCTTTGCCTGTTACAGCATCAGTATGCAGTAGCAACTGCGTTTTTAATGTGCTTTGACAAAGCAAGATGCTGATTATTTTTAAACTTTAATATGTATATTTGCCTTCTAATAAATCATCATTTTGAATCCATTCATCAACATCAACTTCTATGTATTCAGAATCACTAGTTCTAACTATTACTTTTTTAATTCCACTATTTATTATTAGTTTTCTACACATTTGACACGAATTAGAGACAGGATCATATTCTTCAGTTTCAACTTTATATAATACCAAATATAAAGTTCCTCCCATCATGTCCTTTCTACTTGCACTAATTATTGCATTTTGTTCTGCATGCACACTCCTGCAAGCATCATATCCGCCATGTCTTATATCAGGAAATTGTTTCTTTTTGGTACAAAAACCTATGTCAATACAGTTTTTTCTTCCTCTTGGTGCTCCATTATAACCTGTAGCTATAATTTCATCATTATTTACTATAACACATCCTACTTTTTTTCTTAAACAAGTACTTCTCTCTGCAACAGATTTTGCTATATCTAAATAATAATTTATTTTATCAATTCTATTACTCCCCATTTTTCCTATTCCTTATTTTAAATTTTCTGCATTTATATTTTATCATACAATGTCAAATAATGCTATTATATTTTTCAATTTACACAAAAATAGCATAGCCAATAAGCTATGCTATAATCTTTTTTATTCTTCAGTTTTTGTAACTACTTCTTTTCCATCATAGTATCCGCAGTTTGGACATACTCTATGTTGTAATACTTTTTCATGGCAATGTGGACAATCAACTAAATTTTGATTTTCTAATTTCCATGTAGATCTTTTTAAATGTGTTCTTGCTTTTGACCATCTTCTTTTTGGTTGTGCCATTCTAATTCCCTCCCTTGATTGCTTTTTCTCTGTAATCTATATTTTAATTTATTACCTAAAAATTGATACTATAAAATTATACTAATTTTTTTTACATTTGTCAACTGCTTTGCAATTTTATTTGTTAATTTTTAACAAACTTTTTGTTTATAGCTTGTTTTATAGCTAATATAAGCAATAAAATGATTCCACCAATTAAAAATACATCTGACAAATTACAATTTATTGAGTTAGCAATATTAATAAAATCTATTACATAACCTCTAAATAAAATATCAATCAAATTTCCTACTGCGCCAGCTAATATTAGCATTAAGGACAATAACATATTATCCTTAATATTTTTATTTTTCTTTATTAAGTATATGAAAATAGGAATTATAATTATTATACTTTCCATAGCAATTAATGATAATTTTATTCCCTTTGCAATTTCAAATATTGTTCCTTCATTTTGCCAATAATATATTTTCAAAACATTTGGAATAAGTTCCATATTCTTATTTATAAATAACATCTTTGTCAGTTGGTCTAATATTAAAGCAACTATTCCAACAATAATTGATGTTCTTTTTTTCATCACTTATTCCTCCTTTGTAGTGTTTATTTTAAATAATTTGAATATTTCTATAACAACGATTGGCATAAATACTAATATAACCGTTTCTAAAATATTCATTGCTGGTAATACTGGTATGCTAAATATATTTCTTAATGCTGGTATAAATAATACTACAAGCATTAATCCTGCAGACACAACTGTCGCAAGTATTAATTTGCTATTATTAAATATTCCTGTTTTGAATATAGATTTTTTATTGTTTCTAATATTAAATACATGTACTAATTCTGAAAGTGCTAAAACTGTAAATGCCATTGCTTGTCCTATTTCTACTTTAACTTCTTCTGCAGATAATGTTCTTACAATTCCATTTGCTTCTGTTACTTGTACAACTGGTAACTCATTTTCTGGTGTTGCTAAACCAATTATAAATGCAATAAGTGTGATTACACCAATCATAATTCCTTGGTATACGACTCTAAAAGTCATTCCTTTTGTAAATACACCTTGTTTTGGTTTTAATGGTTTTCTATTCATAATGTCTTTTTCTGCCGGGTCAACTGCTAGTGCTAATGCTGGTAGTGAGTCTGTTACTAAGTTTATCCATAATATATGAATTGGTAATAATGGTGTAATTAAATTTACATCTATATTAAACCATTTGCTTAAAAGTGGAGTCATTAAAATTGCTACAAATAATATGATTATTTCTCCAACATTGCTTGATAGTAAAAATTGAATCGCTTTTAATATATTGTCATATATACGTCTTCCTTCTTCTACTGAAGATACTATTGTAGCAAAATTATCATCTGTTAATATAACATCTGCTGCTTCTTTTGATACATCAGTACCAACTATTCCCATTGCACAGCCTATATCTGCTGTTTTTAATGCTGGAGCATCATTTACTCCGTCACCAGTCATTGCAACAATTTCTCCATTTGCTTGCCAAGCTTTTACTATTCTTACTTTGTGTTCAGGCGAAACTCTTGCATATACACTATATTTTCTAACATTTTTTATCAAATCCTCATCTGACATTTCTTCAAGTTCACTACCTGTAATTGCTTCATCTTCATTTTCTAAAATTCCTAAAGCTTTAGCAATTGCAATTGCTGTAATTTTGTGGTCACCTGTAATCATTACGGTTTTAATACCTGCTGTTTTACATTTTTCTACTGCATCTTTTACTTCTTCTCTTGGTGGATCTATCATTCCAACCATTCCAACATAAGTCAAATCGCTTTCAATAGTTTTCATTTCTTCATCTGTTGGTTCATGGTCTAATTCTTTATACGCCATTGCTAATACTCTAAGTGCATTTTTAGCCATTTCTTCATTTTGTTTAGCGATTTCTTTTTTGTATTCATCAATGTCAGTATTTACATTTCCATTTATAACATAGCTATTACATCTGTTTAGTAATTCATCTACTCCACCTTTTGTATATACCATATATTTATTAGGAAATAGATGTACTGTTGTCATGAGCTTTCTGTCAGAATCAAATGGAAGTTCTTTTACTCTTTCATATTTCTCTAAAATTGGTGGTTGAAAGTCTAATTCAAATCCCATATCAATCAATGCTGTTTCTGTCGGATCTCCAGTAAGTTTTCCATCTGATATTTTTGTATCATTACAAAACATACTTATATATGTTAGTTTTTCTAGTTCATCACCCAAATTGTTTGTATCTATATCATCTAAGTCTACTAATTTATTGTTATAAAATACTTTTTTAACTGTCATTTTATTTTGTGTTAATGTTCCTGTCTTATCTGAACATATAACTGTTGTACTTCCTAATGTTTCCACTGCTGGAAGCTTTTTAACAATTGCATGTTTTTTAACCATTCTTTGTACACCAATTGCTAATACAATTGTAGATACAGCAGCTAGTCCTTCCGGTATAGCTGCAACAGCTAAACTTACTGCAGTCATAAACATTTCTATTGGTTCCTTACCATATAATAAACCTATTATAAAAATTATTACACAAATTACTATTGCTACAATTCCAAGTGTTTTACCTAGTTTATTTAATTTTTGTTGTAATGGAGTTTCTGTTTCTTCAACTTCATTTATCATTCCAGCTATTTTACCAACTTCAGTATTCATACCTGTTTCAACAACAATACCTCTGCCTCTACCATAAGTAATTAGGCTTGAAGAAAATAGCATATTAGTTCTATCACCTAAGCCTATTTTTTCATCATTTATTACATCTGTATTTTTATCAACCGGAACTGATTCACCTGTTAAAGATGCTTCTTGTGCTTTTAAATTAGCAGCTTCTATAATTCTTAAATCTGCTGGTACATAATCTCCTGTATCTAATATTACAATATCTCCTGGTACTAATTCTTTTGATGGTATCACATCTACCTTTCCATTACGAATTACTTTAGTAACATGAGAACTTAATTTTTGTAAAGCTTCTAGTGATTTTTCTGCTTTACTTTCCTGTGCCACACCAATAATTGCATTTACAATTACAACTATTAAAATAATAATTGAATCAGTTATACCTTCTCCTTGATAATAGCCCACTGCTCCAGAAATCACAGCCGCAATTATTAAAATAATAATCATAAAATCTTTAAATTGTTCTAAGAATTTAACAATTAAGCTCTTTTTCTTTTGGGCCTGTAATTCATTTAGTCCATAGATTTCTCGTTTTTCTTTTACTTGTTCATCAGATAATCCTTGATTACCCACTTTTAACTGTTCTTTAACTTCTTCAATGCTTTTATTAAACCACTGTTTTTCCATTAAATTTCTCCTTTAAATTTTTATTAATTTTTCTTATAGATTATATTTTATTTTATAAAAAATAGCAATAGTTTTATTTTTATGATATAATCTTATTTTCTTGCTTGTGGTGAATCTAATAATGCTATTGAACTTACAATTCCGGAACTAGAACATATTACTGAATATGTTAAATGGGTTGATGTTTGTAAATTAAAAGAGTAAAAAACGGATTACAAGAATTTCTACGCAGTGCAAACTGCTAGAAATTCTTGTAATTCGCATATTTATCTTCTACAGAATTTACTCCTACTAGGAGTAAATTCCTAGAATATAAAAAATGCACCTTTGCAGTGCATTTTTTTATTTATAGCTGTTCCATTTACATATGGTTTGTATCCATTAAAGCCTATATTGCTATTAGTTGTATCAGCATTTTCTAAGCTTGTGACATAGGTTTTAATAAATTTGTTATTATTAAACATCTTGTAAGTTAATTCTGTGTGACAATCAAATGAAAATAACAATATTTTTTCTTTACCAATTTGTCATTGACTGTTTGGTAATTTTGTTTCAAGTTGTGTAATGATTATATTATACTTAATTTAGTGGTAATTGTATATAGTTTTCACAGAATTATCATAATATGAAAAGAAAAGGTGATGTTATGGCATTAATAAAATGTCCCGAATGTGGCAACCAAATAAGTGATAAAGCTGAGAGTTGCCCAAAATGTGGTTATGAGTTAAATAAAAAGGAGACTCCTACCATCTCTGATAATAAGGTGGCCAGTTCCTTTATGAATAAAGGTAATATTAAATATATACTAATAATATTAGCTATAATTGTAGCTGGTTTCTTGTTTTTTAATCAAAATAATAACAATACTGGAACAGGTACAGGTGGCACTGGTACAGGAGGAACTGGAACTGGTGGTACTGGTACTGGGCAGCCTACCACTCCATCAACTGATTATGGTTATACGGTGTACAATGATCCATATCTTGGAATATCTTTTGAAATGCCTGGTACTTATAAAGTAACTACAGATAAAGAAGGATATATTTATGTAGGTAGAAATATAGATAGTCAAGGTGCTTTAATTCCATATATAATTATTGGCAGATATGACAAATATACTAGTGAAGTACAATTTTTAAATGATTTTACAACTTACATGAAAAAACAATATAGTGATTTGAAAGTTACTATTGATTTACTTTCTGGCACTATTGGAAATAAAACAGTTTATGGATTAGCATATAATTATACTTCAAGTGGTCACTTAGTAGTTGATAATAGATATGCTATTTTAGTTAACGGCAAAGTATATATGGTAGCTTCTAAAGAAGAAAATACAAATTCAACTGAAATCAATAATGTAGTAACTCATATTTTATCAACTTTGACAGAAAGGGGGGCATAAAATATGGCTTTAATAAAATGTGAAGAATGTGGAGAAAGTATATCTTCTAGTGCTAAGGTTTGTCCACACTGTGGTATAAAAGTAAATTTGCAAACTTGTCCTGAATGTGGTGCTAAATTAAATGGAGATGAAATTAATTGTCCTGAATGTGGCTACCCTGTCGGCAAAAAAAGTGCTTCAAATATAATAACTGAAAACCTAGATAAGATAACAGGTGCTCAATCTAAAAACTATGTAAAATTTAAAGATTTATTTAAAAATACTTTCAAAAAGCATACTGAAGAAGATTTGGATGAAGTTTTTGTTTGTGGTTCAGATAAAACTACTCCAGATGTTAAAGATATTAACCCAAAGAATGCAGGTGCATGGGTATATTTTAAAATATTTGTATTTTTCATAATTGCATATATCCCTACTCGTATAGGATTTATAGAATATGGAAATGCTAACTTCCTACCACTTATGATAATGTTAGCAGCTTTTGCTGTTCCAGTAACTGTACTTATGTTTTTCTTTGAAATTAATTTATTTAGAAATATACCTTTTTATAAGGTAATAAAATACTTTGTACTTGGTGGAGCATTATCACTAATTTTAGCTATATTATATTTTTCATTACCATATTTTGAAACAAATGCTACTGTTCAAACTTATGAAGGTGCTTTATTGATTGGCTTAATTGAAGAAGTTGCTAAAGCTGTTATAGTTGCTATTTTCTTATTTAAAAGTAAAAAGAGCAATTATATATTAAACGGATTATTAGTTGGTGCCGCTGTTGGTGCGGGTTTTGCCGCATTTGAAACAGCTGGATACATTTTACGATTTGGTCTTAACAATGGTTTACAAACAATGTTAGAAATTATAAAATTACGTGGTTTCTTAGCTCCTGGTGGCCATGTCGCTTGGGCAGCTATAGAAGGTGCAGCATTGATGTATGTTAAAGGATTTGATAAATTAGATAAAAAGCACTTAAATGATAAAAGATTTTTATTGATTTGTTTAATTCCTATTGTATTACATGGTATATGGGATATGCCTATTCAAGCTCCTTATTACCTAGTTCAAATTGCAATGACTATTTTAGCTTGGCTTGTAATAATTTATTTTATAAACTTAGGCTTAAAACAAATTGATGATGCTAAAAGATTAGAATCAAATAAATAGTTGACTAAAACCTCCTTCTTGGGTAAAATGTATTCAGAAGGAGGGATTTTTTTGAAAAAGGGTTCAATTATTATTTTAATTATTGCCATTTTAGTTATTATAGCTGGTGTTGCAATTTATATGATAACTAACCAAAATTCTACTAATAATTCTTCTATTAATTTGAAGACTATGATTGATACAATTTATAAAAACTCAAATGTTGAATTGCCATCATTAGAAACTCAAAAAATTGGTTTGTCTGATAATAATGTTGTTTCTTCATATACATTTTTATCAAATAATGATAATGTTGAAGAATTAGTAGTGTCTGAACCTGTAATGAGTTCTCAAGCATACTCATTAGTTGCTATAAAACTAAAAAATAATGCAAATATCGAACAAGTTAAACAAGAAATTTATGACAATGTAGATATGAATAAATGGATTTGTGTATCTGCTGAAAAATTCTATATTACAAATCACAATAATGTAATATTCTATGTAATGTCATATGAAGATTGGGCAAAACCAGTTTATGATTCATTTAAAAAATACGTAAATAACGAAGTTGGAAAAGAATTAGAAAAATCAGAAAATTCTGATTATGAACTTCCACCTGAAATGATAGTACAATAATCAAAAGTGTGCCATTGGGGACGGAGAATATTGGCACGTTAAGAATTTTAAAACGTGCCAATATTCTCCGTCCCCAATGGCACACTTTTTAACTTTCTGAAAGGATTATAGTTATGGTTTTTACAAGTATTAGCTTTATATACTACTTTCTTCCTATAGTATTAGTAGTATATTTTATATTGCCTAATAAATTTAAAAATATGGTTCTTCTCCTTTCTTCTATATTATTTTATTTTTATGGAGAACCTAAATATATATTATTGATGATTATAGAAATAGCTATTGCCTATTTCTCTGCATTGTTGATTGACAAGCATAAGAATAAAGGCATTTTAGCTTTATCAATATTTATACATATTTTATTTTTGTGTATATTTAAATATCTAACTTTTATTACAGAAAATATAAATAGCATATTTAATATTGATATTCCATTACTAAATTTAGTATTACCAATAGGAATATCATTTTACACATTTCAAATAATCAGTTATGAAGTTGATGTATTTAACAAAAAAGTATCTGCTCAAAAGAACTTTTTTAAATTTGCAACTTATGTATTTTTCTTCCCTCAGCTTATAGCTGGTCCTATAGTAAGGTATGACTCTATTGCTAATGAACTAAACAACAGGAAGCATACATTCGAAAACTTTGCTTATGGTGCTAATAGATTCACCATAGGACTTGCTAAAAAAGTAATAATAGCAAATAGCCTAGGTGAATTGTGTAATGTATTTTCTTCAATACCTGATAAAAGTATTTTATTTTATTGGATTTTCGCAATTAGTTATATGTTACAAATATATTTTGACTTTTCTGGCTATTCAGATATAGCAATAGGATTAGGAAGAATTTTCGGTTTTCATTTTCCAGAGAATTTTGATTACCCATACACTGCAAAAAGTATAACTGAATTCTGGAGAAAATGGCATATGACTTTAAGTTCATGGTTTAGAGATTATGTATACATTCCTCTAGGTGGAAATAGACGTGGTATAACAATTCAGATAAGAAATATCTTAATTGTTTGGGCTTTAACTGGTCTATGGCATGGTGCAAGTTGGAATTTTGTTTTGTGGGGCTCATTATTTGGTGTTATACTAATTTTAGAAAAATTTGTATTTAATAAACTTATTGAAAAGTCGCCAAATATTATAAAAAGAATTTATACTTTATTTATTGTTATGATTAGTTTTGTTATATTCCAGTCAACAGATATGAGTCAAATTGGAGTAATAATTAAAGGATTATTTGGACTTAATAATGAAGCTTTAATAAATGCTACTACACTTTACTACTTAAAAGGTTATGCCGTAATTATTATTTTAGGAATAATAGGCTCTACCCCATTATTACGTAATTTGGTAAATAACTTAAGTAATAACTCAAAATGGAACAAAATTATAAATATTTTACAACCTATTTACATGATTTTATTATTAGGTATTGTGACAATATTTTTAGTAGATAATTCATACAACCCATTTTTATATTTTAGGTTTTAGAAGGTGAAATATGAGTAATAAATTTAAAAATATAATTGTATCTGTTTTATTTTTAACAATATTACTATTAGTATTTGTTTTAAATATATTAAAGTCAGATACAGAAATATCTATTGCTGAAAGACGTAAGCTCGAGCAGTTTCCAAGTTTTACATTACAGAATTTATTTAATGGTACATTTTTTAGTAAATTTGATACCTATGTAAATGATCAATTTATTAGTAGAGATAATTTTAGAACTGCCAAAGCTAAGCTAGACTTAACTTTCAAAGGAAACTATCATAACATTTATATTAAAAACGATTATTTAGTTGAGCAGACCTATCCTCTTTCTTATGCTTCTGTGACAAATTTAACAAAAAAAATAACAGATATAAAAAATAAGTATTTAGCCAATAACAAGATATATTTTTCAATTGTTCCAGATAAAAATTATTTTGTAAATGATAATAATTTAAAAATTGATTATGATTTGCTTGAAAGTAAAATGAAAGAAAATTTAGATTTTGCCACATATATAAAGATATTAGACAAATTAAATTTAACTGACTATTATAAAACTGATAGCCATTGGAAACAAGAAAACATCCAAAAGGTTGCTGATGAGCTCTTAAAAGGTATGAACAATTATTCAAGTTCTAGTTATAATGTTGAGAATATTGCAAAGTTTACAGGTACTTATGCTTATCAAGTACCTGTAAATACTGACTTTGATGAAATAAATATAATGACTAACAACATATTAAAAAATGCCAGAGTATTTAATTATACAACTAATACTTATACTAATGTATATGATTTAAATAAAAAAAATTCATTAGACAAGTATGACATATATTTGTCTGGTGCTACTCCCCTTTTAACTATTTATAACGATAAAAATACTAGTGGAAAAGAATTAATAATTTTTAGAGATTCTTATGGAAGTAGTTTAGCACCTTTGTTATTAAGTTCTTATAGTAAAATAACTCTAGTAGATACTAGATACATCTCACCTACAATATTAGGAAATTATATTAATTTTGATAATAAAGATGTGTTATTCATATACAGTATTTCAATAATAAATAATAGTTATTCTTTAAAATAGGCAATATTTTTTCATTTTTGCTCTTGAATTAAATAATGACAATTTTAATTCCGTGGAATCACACAGAATTAAAGTTGCTGAAGTTGGATACAATCGTTTTACTATGACTCCAAATCGTTGGAAAAAGGATTTTAATGCTATTGGAATTATTCCAAGTAGTGGAAAATATAGTTTAGGAACCTTTGCTCATCCTGATATTGCTTTTGAATTTGCAAGTTGGCTAAATGTAGAATTCAAATTATATCTAATAACTGAGTTTGAAAGGCTTAAGAAAAACGAAGCCTATCAAAGTAAAATCGAATGGTCTGTAAAAAGAGAATTATCTAAAACAAACTATGTTATTCACACTGATAGTATAAAAGAATTTATTGTCCCTACGCTGACCGAAAAGCAAAAACAATTTATATACGCAAACGAAGCCGATGTTTTAAATGTTGCTTTATTTGGTATCACCGCAAAAGAATGGCATGAAAGCAACCCTGATTTAAGTGGAAATATTAGAGACTATACGGATATTCTACATTTAGTTGTATTAGCAAATCTTGAAAACTTAAACGCAGAAATGATAACTACTGGTATTTCACAAAGTGAAAGACTTGTAAAGTTGAATAAAACTGCACAAAGGCAGCTAAAGTTATTAAAGGATAATTCTAGTATAAAAAAATTAGAAAATATGAATGAGCAATTAAAATTTAAATAAAAAAATTTAATATGGCTGAATTACATAAAAAAACTTACGAACAATTAAATTCGTAAGTTTTTTTGTGCAGCGGTTAAGCTACAGCTTACGAACTACAACTCTCTCTTTCTATAAATATTATATATTAATTTCTGTATGATTTTAATAGTAATAAAACTTTATTTTCTCCGAAAGATAGAAGAATTTTAATTTATATGTTATAATTATTTTAGATAAAATAAAACTTTAATATTATATTGTATAGGTGATAAGTATGAATAAAGATGAATTTATAAGATATGTATCTAGTGAATTGGAGCATGGTAGAGATATAGATTTAGAATATCAAATTAATGGAATTCCATATAAAATAAAATTTTTAGCTACTGATATGAATAAAGGTATTAATATACCATGTATTCTTGCAATTCCGTTATCTGAAAATACAAATAGTCAACTTGTGGTAGAAGCCAACAATTTAGAAAGTGAAAATTTTCAAGAAATTATAGAACAAGGAACTCAAACAGGAATTAGATTAGCACAATTAACAAGAGATTTGCCGAGCCCTATTGTTATTCCATTAATACCAAGCTATAGAGATTATCCGTATTTACAACAATTATCTCAAGAATGTTTTAGTATTTTAAAGGATGATAGAAATTATAGAATAGATGAGCAAGTAGTTAAAATTATTGGTAGAGCAAAATCTATTTTAGAACAAGAAAGAGGATTAGTTGTAAAAGATAGAATATTTTTAAATGGATATTCAAGTTCGGGAGTCTTTGCACAACGATTTGCTTTATTACATCCGGACATTGTTGAAACTGCTTGTATAGGTGGTGCAAGTGGTAGTATTCCTATTCCAACAGAAAAATTGGCTTATCCGTTAGGAATAGCTGATTATGAATCTTTAACAGGCAAGAGATTTGATTTAGAAAGCTATTCAAAAATTAAGTTTAGATATTATGTTGGAGAACTTGAAACACAAAACAAATCAAACTCAAGGTTTGATGATTTTGGCCAACCTGCTCCTATGCATGATATGAGTTATTTTGATAGAAGCGTGCCAACAGAAGTCGGAAAATATCAAAGAAGTGTTTTAGGAACAGAAATGTTTTCTAGAGCACAAAAAACAATTCAAATATTGCAAAGCCTAGGAATTGATGTTCAACATAAAATAATTTTAGGCAGAGGTCACAATAATAGAAACGGTATAGGTGTTAATGAACTAGCAGATAAATTTGTTAATGATACTTATAAAAGTACCATTAAAAGTAGAGAAATAAATTACGGAGTATCAAGGTAATTGAATTGTTCCAATAATTACATAATATACATTGCTAAAACCAACATAAATCTTGATTTGTATTTAGGGGTTTGGGGTATTCCCCATATAAGAATTTGTTTGGGAGTACAAATTCAGTGTTGGCTAGACATAGATTTTATTCCCATATTCAAAAAATAAAAAAGAGGATTAAATTATTCTGATAATTTTTTCCTCTTTTTTGAAGATTATTTATATAAAATAAAAACTTACGAACAATTAAATTCGTAAGTTTTTTTGTGGAGCAGGTGATGGGAATCGAACCCACATAGCCAGCTTGGAAGGCTGGAATTCTACCATTGAACTACACCTGCATTTCGTATGAACAAGTATTATTATAAATGTTATATTATATTTTGTCAAGAACTTTTATGAATTTTTTTATTTTTTTTGAATAAATTTTATAAATAGAATTGGAGATTTGTTTATGAAATTTATTCTAGATGTTATTAAAGGTGTTTTTATTGGCAGTAGTGCTATCCTTCCCGGTATTAGTAGTGGTGTGTTCTGTATTATTTTTGGTATTTATGAAAAACTAGTTGATAGTATATTAAACATATTTAAAGATTTTAAAAAGAATTTTGCTTTTCTATTTCCTATTGCACTCGGCGGAATTATTGGAGTATTACTTGTTAGTAAATTATTAAAATTTTTATTTGCCACATACCCTATGCCTACTAACTTTTGCTTTATTGGCTTGATTATTGGAAGCATGCCAATTCTATTAAAAAAAGCCAATAATAAGTCTGGTTTTAGATTGCACTATTTACTATATTTTTTATTTACTTTTTTAATAGGAGTATTATCAATTAGATTAGAACACATTTTACCTCAACTTATAAATTTAAATCTTGATTCTAATTACTTTTTCTATTTAGTATTGGCTGGACTTTTGATGTCTGCAGGAGTGGTTATTCCTGGTGTAAGTAGTAGCGTAATTTTGATGACATTAGGTGTTTATACTACATACCTTTCGGCTGTTGCAAATATTGACTTAAGTATTTTATTTCCTATGGGAATTGGACTTTTTATTGGTAGTATTTTATTTTTAAAACTTATACAATTTTTGTTTAGTAAATATTATGCACAAACTTTTTATGGAATAATTGGATTTGTACTAGGTTCTGTATTAGTTTTATACCCACGGTTTCACCTTTGATTTAGAAGGTTTTATTTCCTTAGTTTTATTTGCAATTGGTTTTTGGTTAAGCCTACAATTAGAAAAGAAAGAAAGCGCCTAAGCTTTCTTTCTTCTTAAAATCCATCCACCCTCTGCTTTAATTGGTAATTTCATTAAAACAGTTTGTTCTGCTTTTCCCGGATTTACAGTTGGTATCTCTTCTTCTGTTTCTGAGTCCCATAAATTTTCTATCTTAAAGCTTACAGGCTCTATTTTTCCAGGTATTAAAATTTCCATTGTATCTCCAACAGATAATTTATTTCTAATTTCAATTATGTATTTATCTCCATTTTCATTTAACACTTTTCCGCCAAATTCATAATTTGGATTATACTGTTTGCCATCATATTCTTGGAAATCCTTGTTATTTCTATCATTAAAATAGAATGTTGTTAATCCTCTTGTTTTTGTCTTTTCTAATTCACTTAAATATTTTGTATAATCGTAATGTTCTGAATCATTTATATAATCATCAATTGCATTTCTATAAGCATTTACTACAGATGCCAAATAATATTCTGTTTTTAATCTGCCTTCTATTTTTAAGCTATCTACTCCCATATTAATTATTTCAGGCACTTCTTTAATTAAGCATAAATCTTTAGATGAAAATATATATGTACCATTTTCATCATATTCAACTGGCATTAAATTTCCAGGCTTATTATGCTCTTCAACATATACATTATATGCCCATCTACAACTTTGAGCACAATCTCCAAGATTTGCACTTCTACTAGCCAAGAAATCACTTAAGAAACATCTTCCTGAATATCCAAAACAAATAGCTCCATGCACAAATATTTCTGTTGTTAAATCTTTTGGAGTGTTGTTTATAATATCTCTTATTTGTTCTTTATTTAACTCTCTACCTAAAATAACTCTTTTAGCTCCGTTTTTATACCAAAAGTTTGCACTATGGTAACTAACAGTATTTGCTTGTGTGCTTACATGTATTTCAACATCAGGTGCATATTGTTTTAATATTTCCATTACGCCACCATCAGAAGCAATAATAGCATCTACTTTTAAGTCATTTAGCATTTTAGCTTGTTCTTTTATTTCTTCATAATAACTATCCCAAGCATAAATATTTATGGCAGCATAAACCTTTTTTCCTATGCTATGCGCATATTTAATTGTTTTAGCTAAATCATCATTGTCAACTTCTGCTCTACTTCTTAATGAAAGAGCACCTGTACCACAGTAAACTGCATCTGCCCCATATAAAAAGGCTGTTTTAGCTTTTTCAAAAGACCCTGCTGGTGCTAATAATTCTGGTTTTATTTTATTCATTTTATTTCTCCATTTCAAAAAGATTCAATATAATTATACACTACTTGTCAAGTATCATATTAAAGAAACGTCCCTAAACTAATACTTTACATTTTTATTAAAATTTGGTATTATAGATTATATTAAGAGGAGTTTTATTATGGAAAACACATTAAAGAAAAAAGTAAAATTAAATAGGTTTCAAATTCTTATTTTATATTTTCTTTTATTTGCTTGCATTGGTTGGATTATGGAAACTTTGTATGCAATATATAATCTTGGCCATTTTGTAAAAAGAGGTTTTTTGTATGGTCCTATCTGCCCTATTTATGGCTATGGGGCTTTAATTCTCATAATGTTTTTTTATAGATACAAAAATCACAATTTTAAACTTTTTATTTATGCAGCTGTTATTTTTTCCGTATTTGAATATTCAGTAAGCTATATTTTAGATGCAATGTTTGCAATGCATTGGTGGGATTATACAAATGAATTCTTTAACTTAAATGGGCGAATTAGCATTTTTTATTCATTTGCTTGGGGTATAATAGCAATTTTATTTATAAACCACATTTATCCTTTTTTTAAAAAGCATGTGAATATTATACTTTCAAAAATTCCTTATGCAATGCAAATAATTTTATTATATACTTTCTTATTATTATTTATTGTTGACACTATTGCATCTTGTGTACGTTATTTAAATATATAATAAAATTTCTTATACAACGAAAAAGATGACTTTTGAAGTCATCTTTTTGTCTTTGATATAGCAAGACCATCTCCAACTTCTAATATCTCTGTTTCTAATTTTTCATTATTTGTAATTTCAGCAATATATTCTCTTAGGTTCCTTACAGCAGTTCTTTGTTTGTGTTTATTATAATCACTCATAACATAACCCTTGTATAATATATTGTCTGCAAATATTACCCCTCCCGGTTTTATCATCCTCAAAGCCTGATTTAAGAAAAATGGGTATTTTCCTTTTGCAGCATCTATAAATACAACATCATACTCATCATTTAAAGTAGGCAATATTTCTACTGCATCTCCTTCATATATGTTTATTTTTTCTTCAACTTCAGCTTTTTTAATATTTTCTCTTGCCTCTTTTACTCTTTCAGTGTCTCTTTCAATTGTATCTATCTTTCCATTTTCTTGCAAATATTCTGAAAAGCAGATGGCTGAATAGCCAACTGCTGTTCCAATTTCTAATATTTTCTTAGGTTTAATTTCATCTAATATTTTTGCAATAACTTCTAAAGTATCATCCATTATAATTGGCACTTTGTCTTCTAAAGCTTTTTTCTTAATTATACTAATCTCTTTCTTGTTCATCTTCTCTTTTTCCTCTTTTTTGTATCTCTTCTTTTTTAGCATATTGATCATTTATCCATTTTCTAAAATATTGCTTATATTTTTGATATTTTGGATTTGAAGATAACAACTTTACTCCTTTACTACTCTGCTGTAGCTCTTCTTGCCATTCTTTCTCTATCTTTGTTATTTAATATTTTCTTTCTTAGACGAATATTTTTTGGTGTTATTTCAACTAATTCGTCTTCAGCAATAAATTCAATAGCTTTTTCTAATGACATTTGTACTGGTGGTACTAAACGAAGTGCATCATCTGATCCAGATGCTCTAGTATTTGTTAAGTGTTTTTCTTTACATACATTTATAGAAATGTCTTCATTTCTAGAATTAATACCAACTATCATTCCTTCATATACTTCAACACCTGCTCCAATTAATAGTTCTCCTCTTTCTTGGGCATTGTATAATCCATAAGTAATTGATGTTCCTGGTTCAAATGCAACTAAAACTCCTCTTGTTCTTGCTTGAATTTCTCCTTTATATGGTTCATAGCAATCAAATATGCTGTTCATTGTTCCTTCACCTTTTGTATCTGTTAGGAACTCTGTACGATAACCAATTAAACCTCTTGCAGGTATTTTAAATTCTACTTTTGTATGTCCTGCTTCTGCTGGTTCCATATTTATCATTTCAGCTTTTCTTCTTCCAAGTTTTTCAATAACATTTCCTATACAATCATCTGGAACATTTACAACCAATCTTTCCATTGGTTCACATTTTACACCATCAATTTCTTTAAAAATAACCTTTGGACGAGATACTAAAAGTTCAAATCCTTCTCTTCTCATTGTTTCTATTAATACTGATAAATGTAACTCTCCACGTCCACATACTTCAAAGCTATCTGGTGTATCTGTTTCTTTTACACGTAAGCTTACATTTCTTTCTAGTTCTTTAAATAGTCTATCACGAATATGTCTTGATGTAACAAATTGTCCTTCTTTACCAGCTAAAGGTCCATTATTAACACTAAAAGTCATAGATACTGTTGGTTCATCAATATCAACGAAATCTATTTTTTCTGGATTATTTACATCGCAAACAGTTTCTCCAATATTAATATCACTAATACCAGAAATACATACTATATCTCCAGCACCAACTTCCTCTACTTCAGTTCTTTTTAATCCTTGATAAGTAAATAGTTTAGCAATTTTTCCTTGTGCTATTTTGTCGTCCTTTTTGCAAATAGCAACACTTTGTCCAACTTTTATTGTTCCACGTTCAACTCTACCAACTGCTAATCTTCCTAAATAATCATCATAATCAATATTAGAAACTAATAATTGCATTGTTCCATCTTGCTCACATGCTGGTGGATTTATGTTTTTGATAATTGTATCAAAAATACATGTTACATTATCACTTTCATCTGTTAAATTCATTTTAGCAATTCCATTTTTTGCAGATGCATATACAACTGGGAAATCTAGTTGTTCGTCATTTGCATTTAGCTCAATAAATAATTCTAGAACTTTGTCAACAACTTTTAATGGATCTGCACCTGGTCTATCTATTTTATTTATAACAACTATTGGTTTTAAATTTAATGCTAAAGATTTCTTTAAAACTTCTCTAGTTTGAGGCATTGGTCCTTCAAAAGCATCAACTAATAAAAGTACACCGTCTACCATTTTAAGTACACGTTCTACTTCTCCACCAAAATCAGCATGCCCAGGCGTGTCAACAATATTTATTTTTATGCCATTATACATAACTGATGTATTTTTAGAAAGAATTGTAATTCCTCTTTCTTTTTCAATATCTCCTGAATCCATTACTCTTTCAGATACTTGTTCATTTTCTCTAAATACATGGCTTTGTCTTAAAAGAGCATCAACTAATGTAGTTTTACCATGATCTACGTGTGCGATAATTGCTATGTTTCTAATATTTTGATTATTCATTTTTTATTACCCCTATCTATAATTTATACATTTAATAGTCTAACATTTCAATTATACTCTATTGATTTTTGTTTGTCAACATAATAATATTATCCATTATTTCTTTACTTACTTTTTCTAAGACTTCTTTTTCTGGTTTATTGGTTTTATATTCACTAAAATCTAATGGTTTACCATAATATATATTTACTTTGTGAAAAAGTTTCATCTCTCCCGAAATATTTACTGGTATTACTGGTACCCCAGTTCTCAACGTCATAAATGCTGCTCCATTTTGAGCTCTACCGTTTTTTGCCATTCCTTTTCTTGTTCCTTCTGGAAATAGCATTAGTATCTCACCATCTTTTAAAACTTTTAAAGAATGCTTCATAGAATCTAAATCCATTTTTCCTCTTTTAACAGGAAATACTAAGCACTTTTCACCTAACCAATATATAAACTTATTTTTGAATAGTTCTTCTTTTGCCATAACATGCATTCTTCTTTTAGTTGAAGAAACTAGAATTGGTGCATCCCAGTTAGATTGATGGTTTGCACACATAATATATGCTCCTTCTTTTGGCACATTTTCCTTTCCTACTAATTTTACTCTAAATACAATTACTGAAAATATATGTACTAAAAATACAATTACACTTCTAAGCATTTTAAATTCTCCTTTATTTTAAATATTCATTTACAAATTTACATTCTTTATAATCTAAGTCATTCTTTGCTATGTTTATTAGATCATCTACCATTTCTTTGGTATATTTACTATTTTTCTTTTCATAAAATTTCTTTAATGGTTTTTGCATATCCATCATAACCTTTGTTGCTTTGTTTACATTTTGTTCCTGTAATAGTTTATTCATTTTCTGAATTTGATTTTCATATATAATTTTTCCAACCTTAGTATTTTTAATTTGTTCTAAAGTATTGTCTTCAGAAATATCCTCTAATTTTATATATCTATCAGGAATTTTTTGTCCGAGCAATTTTTCAAAATCTTCATCTGTAACATTTTGAACTTTTCCGCTTCTATATACATCTGGAAAATCCTCTTCTGGCTTTTTATCTTTTGAATCAATATTTATCTTACATTCTAATTCAATGCTTTCACAAGATTTTCCTACTAATATTTTATATTCTCCTGACTCTATTTCCCACTTTTTATTTTGTACATTATAATACTGAAAAGCAGAATCGTCTAAAGTAATATTTACTTTTTTTTCTTCATTTGGTTCTAGTTCAACTTTTTCAAAACCTTTTAGTTCTTTTAAAGGTTTAAAAACAGTCGGATTACATTGTGACACATAAACTTGAGCAATTTCTTTTCCTTTTACTTTCCCAGTATTTTTTATTCTAAATGATACAATATTATTTTCTATATTTAAATTTGAATACTCAAAAGTTGTATAGCTAAGTCCATATCCAAATGGATATAGCACTTTAATGTTATTCTTATCATAATATCTGTAACCAACATATATAACTTCTTTATACTCTACACTTATTTCTGTACCTGGGAAATTGTTAAAACATGGTGTATCTTCTAGCTTTATAGGATAAGTTTCTGCAAGCTTTCCACTTGGATTTACTTTACCTAAAATACAGTTAACCATCGCTTTAGCTCCTGATTCTCCACCTAAATATCCTGTTATAATAGCTTTTGCTTTATCTTTCCACTCCATTGTTATTGGTGCTCCATTTGATAAAACTACTATAATATTTTTGTTTACATTATATATACTTTCAATTAATTTAATTTGATTTTTAGGAATTTCTAAATTATTTCTATCCATTCCTTCAGATTCATAATTTTCTGTTAAACCTAAAAATAATATAACTACATTTTTGTTTTTTGCAACTTCTACAGCTTGATTAATTAACTCTTTATCATCATCTGATTCAAGTCTGTTATACCCTTTAGCATAATCAACTTCTATTCCTTTTTGTATAAAGCAATCATAAGCATTTTCAACTTTATATGGATTTATTGTTGAACTACCAGCTCCTTGATATCTAGGATTTTTAGCCATATCTCCTATAAGTGCTATTTTTCTTTTATTTATTGGTAATATGTTATTTTCATTTTTTAGTAGCACTATTGATTCCTGTGCTAATTCCATTGCAATCTTATGATGCTCTTCTTTACTGTAGCTATGTTCTACTTTTTCACACTTAAATGCAATATTCAAAATTCTATCTACAATTTCATCTAAATATTCTTCACTTACTTTTCCATCTTTAACTGCTTGTACTATTTCTTCTTTTCCATTACCTCTACCACCAGGCATTTCTAATTCATTACCAGCAATTAAACCTTTTACTCTGTCGTTTTCAGCTCCCCAATCTGTAATAACTATTCCTTCAAAGTTCCATTCTTTTTTTAAAATATTTAATAATACTTCATTTTCAGTACAATATTCACCATTTAATTTGTTATATGCACTCATAATAGACCAAGGATTTGCTTCTTTTACAATCATTTCAAATGCTTTTAAATATATTTCTCTTAGTGTTCTTTCGTCTACCACTACATTTACTGTTCTTCTTCTATTTTCTTGATTATTTACAGCAAAGTGTTTTACACATGCTCCTACATTATTGCTTTGTAAACCTTTTACATATTGTGTAGCCATTATACCTGTTAAATATGGATCTTCTGAAAAATACTCAAAATTTCTACCGCCAAGTGGAGATCTTTTTATATTTACTCCAGGTCCTAATACTATATTTACATTTTCACTTTTTGCTTCTTCTCCAATAGCTTTGCCCAGTTTATATGCAACGTCTCTGTCCCAACTATTTGCTATTGTTGCAGATGACGGGAAGCATGTTGCAACTTCGCTTTTATTTACACCTAAGTTATCTCCTTTTTCCTTTTGAACTCTAAGTCCATGTGGTCCATCAGACATTTTTATAGATGGTATACCTAATCTTTCTATATTCTCACTGTTCCAATAGTCTTTTCCTACACATAAACTAGCTTTTTCTTCTAGTGTCATTTTATTAATTATATTTTCATACTTCATATCTTTTTACCTCATGACTTTTATATAATATATTATTATTTTTAGTTTTTCCTTTTTTCGCTTTGTATAATTTTATAAAAATTTTAGGCTGTTTCATAAGATAGCCTAATATTCTCATTTTTATATTTTTACTTTTTAGTAGTATAGAATATAATTTTTTTGTTTTTATTTCGTTTGTTATATATGATATTTCTTCTTTACTAGTACCATATTCAATTGTATTTTTTAATATTGATAATGTTATTTTCTCTACTCTGTTTATTAAAAATTTATAACTTTTTTTTTCTTTTATTTCCTCTGCAAATTTTTGAAGGTTATTATTAATTATAAAATAGCTTTCATACCATTTGCTATTTGACACAGACGTAGTAATACTATTATTTCTTCTTCTATACATATATAAAGAAATATCTATATATTGTACTCTTTTAGCATTTATGATTGCTCTTGGTGAAAATTCCTCATCTTCAAATTCTATATTTGGTGTAAAGTAACAGTTATTAAATACTAATTCTCTATTATAAATTCTACACCAAGCAGTTGGTAAGTACTCTTTTTTATAACATTGTTCTGCAAAATACTCGTCGCCACTCAAAACTTCTGTTGATTTTTTATTCTTATATTTTTCATATAATTCTACTTTAAATTTAGTCTCATACTTTTCTTCTATTCTTCCTTCAATAATATCCAAATCATTTTTTTCTGCTTGTTCTATTAATTGTTTTAGTCCACCTTTTATTAGCATATCATCGCTATCTAAAAAACATATATATTTTCCTTTAGCATTTTTAATTCCTGTATTTCTGGCCTCACTTAATCCTTTATTTTCATTATGTTCTATAATTTTTAAATTAGTTATATTATTTATGCTTACAAACTTTCTTACTTTTTCTATACTTTTGTCATTTCCTTTATCATCTATGCATAATACTTCAAAATCTGCTAATTCTTGATTATATATTGAATTTAAGCATTCTTCAATATATTGTTCAACATTATAAATTGGTACAATAATACTTACTTTCATATAAATTCCTCATATTTCTATTTTGTAATTATTATATAATATATTAATTCAATTTTCAATTTATGGTTGACTTTTTTTAGTATACATAATATAATATTAAAAAATTAGTTATATACTACATTATATTAAATAAACGGAGGATTTATATCATGATGTTTAGTTTTGTTGTTCCGGCATATAATGCTGAAAGGTCCATCCGGAGCTGTCTAGATAGCATTCTGGTCCAGACCTTTAGTGACTTCGAAATTGTTGTAATCAACGATGGATCTACTGACAGCACCTTATCAATTCTGAGAAAATATCTTAGGAAAACTAAAAAGCTCCGTGTTTACAGCTTTGAGAATTCTGGCGTGTCAATCACTCGCCAGAGGGGAATTAACCTTTCGAATGGTGAATACATCATTCTGGTAGATTCGGATGACACTGTCAACCCCAATCTGCTCGAAAATTTGTATTCTAGTATTCAGAGGTATAATAATCCTGATATTATTCGTTATCAAGCAAAATTATTGAACGATTCTGATTATAAAGATCATAATCGCTACAACTTTTTTGATGATAACAAAGTTGTACTTTCCGGGCTTGACGCACTTAAGGAATGGTCTATTCCTGGCAAAAAATATGCTGTTTATTGGCTTTTTGCCTTTAAGCGCACCGTATTTTCCAATGTACTTTTTTTCCCAGATTTGAAGTGCCATGAAGATATTGCCTTGATTCCACTCTTGGTGGCAGCTTCGAAAAGCGTTGTAACTCTGAGCTACATTGGGTATAATTATACCTGTAATAACCCGGGTAGCATCACAAATACCAAAAGCAAAGAAGCTGAAAGGTCTCGTGCAAAAGATTTCGTAAAAGCATATAACTATGCAACTCGAAACTTTGCTAGACTCTGTAATGTTTCTACTTTGGACTATGATTTCTTTGTCAGTGACTTTGACAGACGTCTCATTGACAAATATAATTCATTATCTGAAGATCTGCAAGAAGAACTTGCGGAGTTGTTTGGTATTTAAAAAACCCAGAGTGCTATGCAGGCACTCTGGGTTTCATTTTGTTATTAAACTATTATATAGTTATCGATTATTTTTTAATACTTTTTCCATTAATGCATCTTGTAAAGTTTTTGAAAAATTAATATTTAATTTTTCAGCTCTCTCATTTAGCCAAAATGGTATTGTTAAATTTTTCTTTACAGATTTTCTACTTCCATATTTTTGACTATATGCTCCTAAATCAAGTAATAATAATGTTACAAATCCGTTTTCATTTTCTAATTTTATATCTTTTATATTACTTGCCTTAGGTATTTCCTCATTATTTTCTACAGATGTCAGTAACCAACCTAATGCTGCATCTTCTGCCATTTGAATTGCTTCTTCAATTGTATCACCTTGTGTACAACACCCCAATAAATCTGGAAATTGTACACTAAATCCACCATCATCTTCTTTATAAAAACATGCAGGATAAACTATTTTCATCAACCTTCCTCCTTAATACCAGCTTGTTTTAATATTGCATTTAAAGTTCCTTTCTTTACATCTCCTCTATGTTTTGGTATTGTTACTTTTCCGTGGTTTTATTCTATGCTTATATTGTATATGAGAGCCAACAGAATCATAGTAATACCATCCATCTCTTTTTAGCATCTTTTCTAATTCAACAAATGTCATATTTTTCCTTTCTAAATAATAACACGTACAATGCGTATTGTCAATATTTTATTTTTAATTTGTATATTGGGGAAATTTTTAAGATTTAAAATTAAAATGATTTAAATTATCGTTCAAAATAACATAATTAAATTTTCTTACACTTTCCAGTGCATTGCGTCTTATTTACTTGAAAGTGTAAGTATTGTTAAAAAACTATTGGTTTCTTTCCTTCTCTAGTGGAACTACTTTCAATGTATAGCCCATAGAATATAACATTTTCATTAATGTACTAACCATTGGAGAGTTAGTTCCATTTTCTATTCTAGCTATTGCAGGTTGTTTTATACCACTTATATCACTTAACTGTTGTTGAGTGAGATTTTTTTCTTTTCTTGCTTTAATAACAGCTTGAATGATTTCTTCTTCTACTCTAATCTCTTCTTCTTGTTCCTTAGTAAGTTTTAAATTTTCTCTTACTTCTTTCCAAGTTAAATCTTTCTTAATCATTTAAATCATTCCTTTCCTTGTATTCCTTTAGTAATCTCTTTGCTTTTTCAATTTCCCTCTGTGGTGTTTTCTGAGTTTGTTTCATAAAATAGTTTAATAATATAAATGTATCTTTATTAATACATGAAAAAAATATTCTATCTCTTAAAGGCCTTAGTTCCCATATATCTGATTCAAGATATTTAATATATGGCTCACCTAGTTTCAGTCCATTTTCAGATAGCTGATCTATATATGCAACAATTTTATTTAGTTTTATTCGTTTATTCTTATTTTTACTCTGTCTTTGTAATTCATTAATATAATTTTCTAATTCACTTATTTCTTTTTCATTTTTGTAAAAAATAATTTTATACATTTAGTCTACCTTTCACATTGCACAATTTTATTATAACATATTTGTTATAATAATGTCAATTATATTTAGATTTTAATATAGGAATTTTTTAAGATTTAAAATTAAAATGATTTAAATTATGAATATATAATATAACTATTAATAAGTATCGTCAAGAAAAATCGTTCGACATAATTTTACAAAAAGTAAAAGAGAAATGCCTTAACATTTCTCTTCAATTTTTTTATCACTCTTTAATGCTCTATATATTGAAATTATTATCAAAACAGCTAATATTCCTGTTAGAACTCCTAAACTATCTATTCCAACATCTACTATGCTTGGACCTCTGCCTGGCACAAAACTTTGGTGAAACTCGTCTGATGCTGCATATAGAACTCCAACAAGCATACTTATAATCCACTTTTTGTACAGTCTAATATCAAAGGTACTCATAAATGCCATTATCCATACACCAACTAATGCATATATAGAAAAATGTGCTAATTTTCTAATTATTGGATTACCATGTTCTACCATCTTTATTTTTATTTCTTCACTTAGTCCTTTAGTATATGGAAAAACATCTATTATCTTTCTTAGTACTCCATTACTTATGTCATCAGACTCTTCTGCTATTTGTGAAGAAAATTTAAAAATAGTTGCAAATGTAGTTAATAATAGTAGCATAAATATAGTTCTTATAATTATTATTTTCATATTGATTATTCACCTAAAACTTTATCTATTTTATCTTTAGCATCATTTACAGATGTAGATGATGGTACCATTACATATAAAGGTGTACTACCCATTGAGTATGTTGATGAACTTGCTCCTGTACCAGTAAGTGAATTTGTTTTTACAGACCAAGATGACATATTATTTATTTGATCTTTTACTAATTTGCTAATATCTTCTTGTTCAATATTTGTTTGGAAGCTGCCTTTTAGTGCATCTAAAATATCTGTATACTTTGTTAATAATGTTGTACTATTTAATACTTTTTTTATAACGGCTTCAATAACAGCTTGTTGATTTTTTACTCTTTGATTATCTCCTGAATTAAATGCATATCTTTCCCTACTAAATTCAAGTGCTTGACTTCCATTTAAATGATTATACCCTTTTTTATATGAATACGTATAAGAGCTAAAATCATAATCTGAATATACATCTATTCCATCTAGTTTATCCACTAGCTTAATTACTGTTGTAAAATTGACTCTTACATAATAGTTTATCTCAGTATCTAATAGGTCTTCTACTGTTTTTACCGTTTCATTTATACCATATATTCCAGAATGTGTTAACTTATCTTTAGCTCCATAACTATGAAGAGTTACATAATAGTCTCTAGGAATCGATGTCAATAATACTTCGTGTGTATCTGTATTTACTGTCATTAATATATTAGCATCACTTCTTGATACATTACTTATATTTCCTGATGTATCTATTCCACTTATAAATACATTAAATTTCCCGCTTTTAATACTATATTTAGAACCTGTTTCTTCTATTTTTGTACTTGTCTGAATTTCATGTTTTATAGTATAAAGTATTTTGGTGCTTTCTTTGAAATTTTCTATTTCATCTCCTAACATACTATATTGTGTAGCACTAGTTAATATTACGTCAATATCCTTATTAACCAGCTTATTTCCTAAATCCAATAGACTCTCCTGATTCACTACTGTAACACTTACTTTTTTAGTTAACTCAGATTTCACGTCGTCTGCCACTTGGAAAAAATGCACATTTTTATCATTTACCTCTTCAATTCTAGTATACAAACTATCTGTTCTAACAACTAAATAATATTCATCAGTCTCTTTTGCTTCTTGAAATACATCTCCTAAAAAACTAATAGTTGCTAAAGCATAGTTTGTTACATAAATATATATTCCAGAAATGAATAAAATTATTATAAGGCTTATAACTGTAAGTTTGTATGTTCTGTGCTTTTTTAAGACTCCTATTACCATTGCAAGTGTAAAAAATATTTCTGCAATTGTAAATATAGCAATTACCCAACCAGGTAACAAATTCATTTTTAATATTGAAATGTAGAATATTATTGTAATTACAACATAAATAAATGCAACTAATTTAAGAAATGTGTCTACAACTTTATTACTCTTCTTTCCTTTTTTATTTGTCGTTTTTTCCGTTTTCATTCTCTTTCCTTGTGACATTTATTTTCCTCCTTATTTTTATTATTATTATTCGAATTTATCATATTTTTTAACTTGATAATAATCTGATTCAGAATATTATTAAAGAATTCGTCTCTAAGTATAAATAGATTTAATAAATATATTACAACTCCTATACTAACTTGAATAAATAAACAAACAATTCCATTTTGTAATATTGGTTTTATTATTATACAAACGGCAAACATAAAAGTAGCAGATATCATATATTTAGGAGCCTTCTTTACTATTTTTTTTACACTAATTACATTTCGTGCAAAATATAATTGTACAACTGCAACAATTAGTTCGGCTATAACAGTAGCTATTGTTGCCCCTATAGATTGGTATTTTCTTATCAACATAAAATTAGTAATTACATTTATAATTGCTCCAGCAAAAACAGAGATTGTATATTCTTTTTGCTTTTTTGTTGGCAATAAATACTGTGTCCCAAGTATATTACTAATCCCCATAAACAAGATAATACATGACATAATATTTATTAATATTTCGACCTTTTCATATCCATTTCCAAAAAAGATTGGAACAAAACTGTCGGAGACAGCAATAATTCCAAAAATCATTGGCATTCCAATAAAAAACAAAAAGTTAAATGACTTTTCAATATATTGCTGTATGTTTTCTTTCTTTCCTTCTGCATATATTTTAGAAATTCTTGGTAACATTACAATTCCTAAAGATGTTATCACTGTTAATAATATATTTATTATTTTTTGTGCTTGTTCATAATATCCAACCTCTCTAATATCTGGAACTAAATATCCAATCATTGCTTTATCTAAGACTGAATATATTTGTGTTGCAATTTGTGGTATAAACAAAATAATAATTGGCTTTATATGTTGTTTTAAATCTATGTCTTTAAAACTATCTTTCTTTATATATTTTGGCAAATAAATCCATAATATAAAATTTGCAAAAAATGTGGATAATACATAAATTAATATGTATTTCCATAAATCATCTGGAGTCTTTATAAAAATAAATATCAAAATAAGTGTAACAACTTTTATTACAACATTTCTTGTTATTATTTTCTTAAATTCTTCCATTCCCTGAAAAAACCAACTTATGTCTATACAATTTGCAATCAATTCAATCACTAGTATTTTATAGTATATACTATATTCACCCTGTTTAGCAAATGCAAACCAATATATAATTGTAGAAATTCCTAAAGTTATGAGCTTTAGTATAATTATTTCATAAAAAATCTTTGTTCTTTTAGTAATGTCATCTTGAACGTACGCAATTTCTCTTTGGGCATAAGTTGCCATTCCTAATGAACCCAATATTATAAAACCAGTAGTAATTGATAATGTATATCCATATATTCCTATAGCTTCAGCTCCCATAGTCCTTGCTAAATATGGTGTACTTATAATTGGTATTATTATTTTAAAAATTTGATATATTAGATTATATATATAGTTTTTCTTTATGTTGTTGTTTCCCATTTATATATCTTTTCCTCTTTTTATTATATATTTTAATTTTCTCATGTATTTATTTTCATAAAAATATTTTCTGTACAGTTTTTTCATCTTGTATTTTTCTAAATCCCTGAAAAAATCTTCTCTACTGCTATTTTCTTTTGAAGCTGCCACTATAGACGGATTGTGCTTCACTATAAAATTTAAATCTTCTTGTTCTTTTATTTCTATGTCAAATTTGCAGTTTTCTATCAGTTCTTTTCCTTGAATCGAATGTATTAATATTAATGATACACCGTTATTATACTCTACTTTTGGTATTTTTTCTTCAATTCCCCAAAAGTCACCTATAGTTATATCAGATCCTCTATTTAAGCCTAAAAACTTACATTTATAGCATGACGGTCTTAAATAAACATTTTTTAAAAATCCTTTGATGTATATATCCCTTTTTGCATTTTTTATGTATTTTTTTCCATTTTCAAATTCGGCCACAACACTATAATCTATCCAACCATTTCTTTTATCTCTAAAATTCATTTGGTTCAGTTTTGATTTGAATGTATCTTCTAATTCCTTTTTATATTTTTTATATACTTTTGGTGATGGAACACCATGACATATAAAATCACATAAGTACAAATTGTTATATTTTTTTCCTAGCATCGTTAATAAACCAGATACTTGACATGGAGTTCCAACAAACAATACTTTTTTTCCTTCTTCTAAAAGTTTTTTTACCTCTCTATTACATTGTCCAATATCGCTTTGAACATACTTTGATCCCTGTAATTCTTTTATTTGCTTTTTTTCTGAAATAATTTTATGAACAACGTTCATATTTTCGTCAAATCCAGCTGCACATACTACTCCAGAGTTTTCTATTATATAATTTGCTATAGTATAGAATATACCACCTGACGAACTGCTTTTACGTATTTCTTTATTTTTACTCCACGCAGCCAACTTAATCAGTTCTGTATCTTCTTCTATTTTAATATTTTTTATTGGACATACTTTTTCGCAAATTGAACAATTAATACATTTTGTTTTATTTATTTCAGGATATAAAAATCCTTCCTGATCTTCTACCATTTGTATTGCCTTGTTTGGGCACGAATTATAGCATGCTCCACATCCACAACACAATTCTTTATTTGTAATAATAATCATTTTTTTATTGTACCTTTTACTTTCTTCATTAATGTATATACTACCTTATTTTTTCCAATATGATATATAAAAAATATCTTACCATTGTTCATTTTAGATTTTTTTATTTCATTATATATTTTACTTAATAATTCGTCATTTTCATAATTCAATATTAATTTGATTCTTTTTTCATTATATATTTTATTTATCTTTTTAATAAGTTTGCGGAATTCTTTCTCAGGAATATTTAGCATTTTTAATATTTCTATTCTATTTTCTTCATATCCGTTCATCAATTCAAGCATTCTTTCTAATTCATTTGAATGTGAATCAGATTTAACATATTGAACATATTTTATTTGTGGCTCATCAATATATGCATTTTTACCATTGTATGCAACTGGTAATAGCATTTGTAAATTTTGTCCATATCTAGATATATATATTTCTTTATTTTTCAACTTTTTAAATAATGCTTCGGCTCTTACCATATATGATCCTGCCCAGTTTACAGTCTTAGCATATATTAAGTCATAAAATACTTTTTTGCTTTTTCTATCTTTTGCTCCATTGCAAAATTCAGCATATGGAGCATCAATACTATTTTCTTTTACATAATATCCATTTGATCTTACTAAGTCATATTCTTTATGTTCTATCAGAAAATTTGCTTTTGAACTTATTGCATTATCTGACAAAATGTCATCAACATCATACAAAAAAATAAATTCTCCATTTAAATGTTTTAATCCATTCTGTATTGCAGCTGCAATACCAGCATTTTCTTGATATAAATACTGTGTTTTATAACCTCTATCGTAAAATTTTTGACTGTATTCAAAAAATTTTTCTTTTGATTTATCTTTTGAACCATCATCAATAAATACAAGTTCAATTTTATCATAAAGTTGTTTTAAGAGATTGTTAAAGCAACTGTCTAGAAATTTTTCTCCATTATAGCACGGTACTAATACTGACACCCAGTCTTTCATAATATTTAGTTTACTCCTTTATTCATTTTTTCTACTATTTCTTTTATTGTATTTAGCGCAACACTTTGACTATTTTTTACTTCTTTGTTTATCTTATTTGTAAGTTCCTCATAATTACTACAAATCATATCTATCTTTTCAGAAACTTCATTAATTAAATTTCCATCCCATATTTTTTTTTCTTTAGCTTCAATTACCAATTCTGATAAATTTAATCCGTCTGATATTACTCCTTTATATTTAGGACTATATGATAAACAAATAGCTGGTTTTCCCATTTGAAAAGTAGAAACAGCTGCATGCATTCTACATGTAAAAACAAACTTACTATTTCCTAATATTATCCTTGCTTCTACTGGAAGAATTTTTTCTTTTATGACTATTTTATTAATATTCTTAAATTCCTCTTTTTCATTTAGTAATTCTAATAAATAATTATCTGACAAATTATATGGTTCTGTTGTAACATGTGATAGCCACACTATATCTTTTTTTGGTTCTTTTGCATTTATTAATTTAATTATTTTGATAAACATATCTATAAATTTTTCTCTATCATCACAATATTTATCAATAAGTTGCGTTCCAACTATAGTTATATAATTATTTTCTCTAAGATTATATTTATTCAAAATTTCATTTTTTTTGTTTATATATTCATTCTGTTTTTGCAAGTCTAAAAAGGCTAAATCCCTCGATGGAATTGCATTAATTTCATATTCATTCTTCATTGTTACTAAGTTTAAATCATCTCTAGTATACAAAGTAATTTTTCTAAAAACTCTTTTTGCTAACCATTTTCGGATTCCTGTATATGGTCCTATTGTTTGTCCTAGTAAAAAAACATTTTTATTTTTATTTAACTTTTTTAAGTCCAAAATTGCTTTTATTGTCAAAAAACGTTGTAGAATATTATTCATGTATACTTCTGAAAAATCATCTCCGCCTAAAATAATAATATAATCATAATAACCACTAGCTTTTTTGCTATTATGTCCGCTTCTTATTATATTTATTAATGTTTGAACCTTATTATTTGATTCTTTGCATATTATTTTATCCTTTTTTATTTCTTCATATCCTGTAGCTTCTTTTAGCCTTTTTATATCATCGTCTGTATTACAATCTGTATAATATTCATTTTTTTGTTTACTATATTTATTAATATATGTAATTACATTTTCTGCCATCATCATACTTCCATAATTATATGTATTTGTAATATGTGTTAGTAATATTTTCATTTTCTCACCAGTCTTTCTATTTTTTCAACTTATAATATACTTTTTTCATTATCCCTAATAAATTCTTAGTATAACTTTGTTTCATCACTAATTTGTCATTTATCATTTGATAATGTTGAATAACTCCTACTGCACTACGATATATTACTAAGTTCTCTAAGTTATTGTTTTTCATTACTTCTTCATAATAATTTTTTTGTCTATGTATTTTAAATTTTGCATCTTGTTCTGGATAATGATATACTTGAAAAGCTGCAGTTACTCCAATTTTTAAATTTGCCTCTTTTGCCCTAATAAAAAAATCTTCATGTTCATTTAATTTTAATTTATCATGCCATCTTACTTTTTTTACTTTTTCTGTATCTGCAATAAAAAAGTTCTCACATATATCAGTGTCTTCTATTTTGTCAGAATTATAGTTCATTTTTTTTAGATATATATTAATATTTTTGTTTTCTCTTTCAATTTTTCCATTATATCCTACTTTTCGATATATTTTAAATGTAGTTCTTATTTTTCTAACAATCAGGTTTATTTTTTCTGTTTTAGAACCAAATTCAATACGATTTGCATGCAGACATAAGCCTCCAAGAATGTCTAATTCATTATCTTGCAGTAATTTTTTAGCTATTTCCAAATCTGTTTTTTTGAAGAACACAAAATCATCATCGCATAAAAGAAAATATTTTGTTTTAACATGATCAATTAATAAATTTCTTCCTGCAGATAAACCAATATCCTCTTCTGCACAAATATATTCTATGTCCATATCAGTAAATTTTGAAATGATATACTCTTTATTTTTCTCTTTATCAATTCCATCATCACAAATAATAATTGGATATCCATTTGCATACCTCTTAATACTTTTTAGTAATCTAACTACACAGTCAATTCTAATAAATGTTTTTATTATTAAAGTAACCTCTTTGTTTGATTTCATAGTTGGCCTCCTATTTTATATATAGTATTTAAGAATTAATAAACAATATAAATGTCTTATTTTCTTTTTTATAACATACTTAGCTAATTTTTTTGCAAATATTTCTTTTAGTTTGTTCTTATATGCCTTAAAATTTTCTTTATCTTGTAATAACTCGGCATATCTTCTTACCACTATATCTTCTACCATAATTTTTAGATCATCTTTTAATTTTTTTAACTTCTTATATTTTATAGATTCTTTTGATGCTGAAATTGCTAAATAATATACATAAGTAGCCAAAAATGAGTCGTACATTTTCTCTAATTTTTTCTTTTGTTGAAACTCATCTAATTTCCTCATAAACTCTATTGTTTTTTTCAATTCTTGAGGTCTATATGTTGTCATAATAGAATTTTCTCTAATAAAATAATTATATAATTTATCTGGTATAAAGCTAACTTTTTTCACATATGGTAATATTGTAATTCCAAAAAACAAGTCTTCACCTGTTATTTCTTTTAAATCGCCAAATTTAATTTCATTATCTTTTACTATAGATAATCTAAACATTTTGTCCCATACATGATTTTCGTATTCTCCTGTATAATAATATTTTTTTATAAAATCGCCCACAGAAGAAATCTCTATATCCATGTTTCTTTTATTGCCTTTTATATTTATTATCTTTTCATCTTGAATTATATTTTTATCACATACAACAATATCTGCGTTCTTTAATTTTGCCGTTTGATACATTTTCTCACACATATCTTTTTCTATGGTATCATCTGAATCAACAAATAAAATGTATTCACCATTTGCAATCTCAATTGCTTCATTTCTAGTTGGACCTACTCCCTTATTTTCTCTAGAAATAAAATATATTCTGTTATCTTTTTTACACATATCACTTATTATATTTTTAGAATTATCTTTTGAACCATCATCAATTACAATGATTTCAATTTCCTTTAATGTTTGATTGATTATCGAATTTAAACATCTTTCTATATATTGTTCCACATTGTATACTGGTATAATAACACTTACCTTTATTTCTTTCAAAATTATTCCTCCTATTACTTATTTACAAAATATAGTAGTATATGGAAGTGGTTCACCTCCATTAATTAATAAAGACCTTGTCATATAAATTGTTCCTATCAATATAATTGCTACAATAACTGCTTTTTGTTTTTTTCTTTCGCTAATTGTATTAACAATATTAGGGATACATACCATTAGCATAGGTATAAAGTATAATTGTAATCGGTTAAAAATCATACTGTTGATTGAAAGTGCTGTAACAATAAATGTGATAATTAACACTTTAATTTGATGTTCTCCGTATTCATTTTTCTCTATATACTTCGAGTAATTTTTCCATATTGCAAATAAAGTAACTGCTGTGAATATTAAATATGCGTACCCTCCACTATCTAATGAAGAGTCAAATTTTAAATAATCAATATACTTTTGGGGTAGCTCTAATTTAGTTGCAATGTAGACTCCAAAAGTATTCATTACAATTATAAAAGTCAAGATGCATATTGTCAAAATAATAATACTTTTCTTTTTTAACTTAATTTTAAATAAGAAATAAACCGGAATCATTATAACTGACGTAATATGAAATGACATTCCAACTAATACCGTTGCAAGAAATTTCCATATTTTAGCATCAAAAGCATACTTCAAGGAATATAATGAAATTGCTATTGCAATCCATTGTCTAGTTATATTAAGTGAAGAATAATAAAAATATAATGCAAAAAACAAAAAATAGCCTAATTCATATCTACTAGTATTATCTTTTATAAAAAGGAATATTAAAGTATTAATTATAATAGCTTCTACTAAAAATAAAAGTTGTGGATTTGATGTGAATAATTGAATTATTTTTATCAATATGTTATATCCAATATTTAGTTTACTAAAATCTAATGGTAATGTTAAAAACATATTAAACCATTCCACATAACTATTAAAATCAGTTCCAACATTGTATCTAATTCCAGCTATGATACTAGGTATTGCAATAGCAATTATTTGTAATATTCTTTTGACATATTTATTTTCAATTAATTTTGAACTATAATTTAACACTGTGGTTGTAATTAAGTTTGCATAATATATTAACATTTTATTTCCTCATTGTTTTTTATTGTAAAATTCATATATAGCTGGAATATATATTTTCCATCTCTATTATTACTTTTTCTATACTATATTTTTTTGAAGTTTTAAATGCTTCGTCTCCAAGCTGTTTTCTAAAGTTTTTATCTTCTATTAGCTCTATAATTTTTTCCTTCATCATTTTTTCATTCTCAATAATAATTCCACTTTTTCCATTTTCTATTAAAGCTCTATGACCTCTGTTGTTCATAGCTATTATTGGTAGTTTCTTGTACATTGCTTCCATTATATTTACAGGCAAACCTTCTCTTAAGCTAGTTGCCAAGTATATATCTGTTATAGATAGCAGCTTTCCTACATCATCTCTATTTCCTAATATAATTATATTGTCTTGCAATCCTTCTTCAATTACTAGCTCTTCAAGTTTTCCATTACTATTATCTTTACCTGCTAGTAGTACTTTTATATTTGGATAATCATTTTTTATTTGCTTAATACATTTTACTATCATTTTTTGATTTTTATTTTTATTAATTTCCGCTACATAACTAAATACTATATCATCTTTATTGCAATTCATTTCTTCTTTATAATTTTCTTCTGGTATTATATTTAGTCTTTCTGTATTAAATCCTACGCCATGTACATGTTTTATTGCTTTTGATTTTTTTATCTTTCTTTTTGCTCTTTCATAATCTTCCTGATTAATTGTTATTAAACAATCTGTATATCTAGCCAACCATTTTTCTATTGGATAATATATTATCCAGTTTATGGCTGGAGCTCCTTTATAAAAATGAAATCCATGCGCAGTATATATAACTTTAGTATTATATTTTTTTCTTGCATTTCTCGCCGCTAGGCGTGTTAATACACTAGCTGTTGGAGTATGACAATGTATAATTTCAAACTTATTATCTTTTATTATCTTTTTTAACTCCTTATACGCTTTTATATTTTTTAATTTAAATGGAAATCGTTCGAAATGAATATTGTGGTGTTTATCGCAATATTCAATCTTCTCGTCTCCATAACTAGCCACATGAACTTCATATCCTCTTTCTTGAAACATTTTTAAATATGGTGTATGAAAGCCAATAATATGACTATTAACACTTGCAACAAATAAAACTTTTTTCACTTTTTTATTCCTTTCTACGATCTGTACAGAGGAAAAAAATTATTATCTAATTTTTTCTGTTCTTTTCTTATCTTTACTAATTTATTATATATTTTTTTATTAAATATCATTTTGCCTATATAAAAATCACATACACCATTGGGTGCAAAACTCTTTTTGTATTTATAAATTCCATCATCATCATTTCCATAGCCTCCACCCAAAATAAAGTTTTTGATTTTATTTTTATAAGCCCATTTAATTATTTCATATTTTAAAAAATCATTGGGTCTTAAATCAAAATACTCATTAAGTGTCCCACCTAAATACGAATAGCAATTATTTTTAGAATATATAACCAATTCTGTGGCTATTACCTTTCCATCATATATCACATTAAAATAAACTACGTTATCTTTCATTAAATTTAAAATATCAAAAAACTCTTGTGAAAAATAATAAGTTTGTTTTGCATCGTTCCTATCCATTGTTTTATAATATATATCCAAAAAAGATTCTAATGATTTTCCTTCTGTATCCACTTCTATCTGCAATCCATTTTTATTAGCTTTTTTTAGATTTTTCCTAACCTTATGTTCAAAATCCATTAGCATTTCATCTGGGCTCATATTTAAACTTCTAATAATATTATGTTTTATATTCTCCACTTTTCCATTATACTTTTTCTCATAATGCTCCAATAAATGAAATCTAACAAACTCACACACAATATTATTTCTTTTACAATATTTGGTATATTCCTTATTTACTTTTTTATATGATTTTCCTTCTATAATAAAACCGCCATATCCATATGGTGATGTCACATCATAATACTCGTTTCTTTTTATTATATCTTTAAAATATTCCAATTCTGCAATGTCTCTTTTCATTATAACATTTATAGCTTTAGTCTTTCCATCATTATAGTAAAAAAGTATTGGTATTCCGTCTCCGTGTAGTTTAAAAGCTTGCGCATATTCTGCCAAATAAAAGACATCATAATTCTCGAAACCTCTTACTATTTCATTCCATTTTTCTTTTTCATCTAATGTTACTATAGATACTTTATTACTCATTTTTCATTCCTCTATTAGCCTTTTAATTTCTTTACACATTTCTGTCAATTCTTCTTTTTGAATATCTTGATGTACTGGTAAATTTAATATTTTTTTTGATATTTCATTTGCAATTTTATATTCTGGTTTTGTTAATTTTTCTATCATTGTATGATATAAACTTACAACTCCAAATCCATTTGTATTTAGAATATGATACATTGCATTTTTGTCTTTATTTTCTATAAGTATAGGATATGTCTGTGGAGTTTGTCCATTGTATTCATAGCTCTTTCTTAATAATTTTATTCCATTTACATTTTGTAATTCATTTTCAATAATCAAAGCATTTTTTTTTCTTACATTAGCTATCTCTTTTAAATCGTATTCTATAATATTATAAAATTCTTCGCTTTCTTTCAATAGAATATCTTTATTATTAATTCTTACCATTCCACCTTCTTTATACGGAAGCATTTTATGTAAAGAATAAATACTAAAATCTGAAAATTTTCCACATTTTTGATCTATATAATCCGTATATAAAGCATGTGCACAATCTTCAATAATATTAGCATTGTTCTCATTAGCTATTTTAATAATTTCATTAATATTTGGATCCACATAGCCAAAATAGTGAACAATTAAAAGTATTATTTTATTTTGAGCAGCTTTAATACATTTTTTATAATCCTCCATGTCTATATTAATTCTTTCATCAACAGAATAAAAAACATGTTTAATATTATTGTCAATTATCGGATCATATATCCCACTACCTTCGTTTGGAGAATAACCAATAAATCCTGGTATTAATAATGTATAATCTTCATATTTGTTTTTATAATATTTTAATATCTCCGAGAATCCTGTTCTTGCATTCTTATAAAATAAGGTTTTCTTTCTATAATTATTTATATCTCTAGCTGTTTTCTCTATATTTTTTTGCATAACATAATCCTTTCTACTTCAAACCCCTGATTTTTGTAAAAATTAACTGCCACATCATTTCCTTTTGTTACCATTAACTCAACTTTTTCTATTTTCTCTTTTTCTGCCATTATATATATTTCCTTAATTAATTTTTTGCCTATTCCTTGTTCTCTTCTTGCTTCATCTACAATAAAATAGTTTATATGGTATCTTCTCTCATTATTATTCACTTTTTTATATGCCCATATAAATCCCATTAATTTTTTTTCCAAAAAGGCTCCAATTATTATCGCCGAACCATCATTTGTATAACTTATCATATCTTCAAATTTTTTATTTATTTCTTCGTTTGAATTGCATATTCTATTTATTACCAACACTTGTTTTAAATATTCTACTATATCATTTTTATATTTTTGTAGAGTTTCTTCATTCATTCTTTCAATAATTATATTATTATTTATTCTTTCTTCATCCAAATTTTTCATTACATGTTCACTTCCAACTAATATATTTTCTCTTTTTACCACTTTTTTTATAGTATTAAAAATAATAAGCATATCATTTTTAAAAGAAATTTCTTCTATATATTTTATATCACTTTTAAATCTATCATCCCAATTCAATAAATTTCTACCATTAATTTGTGCCAATCCAGTTAGTCCAGGCCTTACATTATGCCTTTTTCTTTCTTCTTTAGTATAAAATGGCAAATATTTTATCAATAACGGTCTTGGTCCTACAATACTCATATCTCCCTTTATAATGTTTATAAGTTCTGGTAATTCATCTAAGCTTGTACTTCTAAGTATTTTTCCAAATTTAGTCAAGCGTTGTTCATCTGGTAATAAATTTCCATTTTCATCTTTTTCGTCAGTCATTGTCCTAAATTTATATAAAGTAAATATTTTCTCGTCTTTTCCTGGTCTTTCTTGTTTAAAAATAGCTGGTTTTCCTAATTTTACTCTTACTAATATATATATAATAAGCATTAATGGCATTAATATTATAAATGCCATTATACTTAGCACTAGGTCTAAAAATCTCTTCATGAATTTTTTATACATCTTGCAATCTCCTAAAATAATTCTTTAATAATTCTTATTACTTCTTGTTGTTCTTCTTTAGTCATTTTTGTATCACTTGGTAAGCATACTCCTCTTGCGAATATGTCTTCTGATACTGGTTTTTCTTCTACTTTTATAAAGTCATATTTTTCAAATACCGGTTGCATATGCATTGGTTTCCAAATAGGTCTTGATTCTATATTTTCTTTGTCTAATGCTTCCATAACATTTAATGGTGTAACTTTTGAGCCTTCTTTTAATAGCATTGTAGATAACCAATAATTTGGTTTTGTATCTGCTGGTACTGGTTTCATCTCTATTTCTTGTATATCTTTAAATGCTTCTTTATATGTTTCATATATTTCTTTCTTTTTAGCTAATCTGTCATTTAAAACTTTTAATTGTCCTCTTCCTATTCCTGCAACTATATTGCTCATTCTATAATTATAGCCTATTTCTGAGTGTTGATAATAACGTGCTTTATCTCTTGATTGAGTTGCCCAAAAACGTACTTTTTGTATTCTTTCTTCATCATCAGATACAAGCATACCTCCACCACTTGTTGTAATTATTTTGTTACCATTAAACGAGAAAATTCCATATTTTCCAAATGTTCCTGTTTGTTTTCCTTTATATGTTGCCCCTAAACTTTCAGCCGCATCCTCTACTAATGGTACATTGTGTTCGTTGCATATTGCCATTATTTCGTCCATTTTAGCAGGTGTTCCATACAAGTGTACTATAACTACAGCTTTTGGATTTGGATATTTTTCAAAAGCTTTTTTTAGTGCTTCTGGGGCCATATTCCATGTTTCTCTATCACAGTCAATAAAAACTGGAGTTGCATTTTGATATATAATTGGGTTAGCAGTTGCAGAAAATGTAAGAGTTGAACAAAATACAATGTCTCCTTCTTTTACATCTAAAGCTTTTAGTGCCATATGTATAGCAGCAGTTCCTGCTGATAATGCAGCTCCATATTTTGCTCCAACATAATGAGCTAATTCTTCTTCAAACTTGTTTACATTTTCTCCTAGTGGAGCTATCCAGTTTGTATCAAAAGCCTCTTTTATATATTCTTTTTCATATCCCTCTTCAGACATGTGAGGTGATGCTAAAAAAATTCTTTTTTCCATTTTTATTTTTCCTTTCCTTTGTTATTTACCTCTTCTGGTTCTTTAAATGTTGGCACTATTTCTTTGATATATCTTTTTACTTCACTATTTTCGTCTTTTTCAAGTTTTAGTAGTTCTTTTAGCTTCTCTAATTTTTCTTCAAGCTCTTCCATTGTAATGCTCATTGGTTCTGTTATAAATATTTTATTGTGTTTTGTTGATGTTAATCCCTCTTCTGACATTAGTATTTCTTCATATAGTTTTTCGCCTGGTCTTAGCCCTGTAATTTCTATTGGTATGTCTACATTTGGCTCATAGCCTAGTAACTTTATTAAACTAACCGCCAAATCATATATTTTTACAGGTTCCCCCATATCTAGTACAAATATTTCTCCACCTTTTGCATATGTAACTGCTTGTAATATAAGCTGTACCGCTTCTGGTATTGTCATGAAAAATCTTGTAATGTCTTTATGAGTTACAGTAACAGGTCCTCCTCTTTCAATCTGTTTTTTGAATAGAGGTATAACTGAACCATTGCTTCCTAATACATTTCCAAATCTAACTGCTGCATATTCTGTATTACTTACTTTGTTTTTAGCTTGTACTATCATTTCACAGACTCTTTTACTTGCTCCCATTATGTTTGTTGGGTTTACTGCTTTATCTGTTGAGATTAGTACAAATTTTTCTACTCCATATTCATCTGCACAGTTTACTACATTATATGTTCCAAACACATTGTTCTTAATTGCTTCTAATGGGCTTTTCTCCATTAATGGTACATGTTTATGTGCTGCTGCATGAAATACTATTTCAGGTTTGTATGTTTCAAAAACATTATTTAATCTTGCTTTATCTCTAACACTTGCTACAATTGCTTCTAGATTTAGTTTTGGATATTCAGCTCTTAATTCCATTTCTATATCATATAAATTGTTTTCATATATGTCTAATATTACTAATCTTTTAGGATCATATTTAACAATTTGTCTACATAGTTCTGAACCTATTGAACCTCCTCCACCTGTTACTAATACAGTCTTATTTTTTATTAATGAATTGATATTTTTATTATCTAAATGTACTGGTTCTCTTCCTAGTAAATCTTCTATTTGTACATCTCTTAGGCTATTCATAGCTCCATGTTTTGTAATTACTTCTTCTGTTGTTGGAAGTACTCTTGTTTTTACACCAGTTTCTTGACATATTTCTAATATTTTTCTTCTTGAAATTGCGTCTATTTTATTTATTGCAAAAAATATTAAATCCACGTTTTTTTCTTTGGCTATTTTAGGTATGTCATATCTTGTTCCTAATACTTTAACTCCTAAAATATAATGATTTATTTTGCTTATATCATCATCTATAATTCCTACAATATTGTATTTATCTCGCATATTGTTTTTTATTGCTATAATTATTTCTCTAGCTCCCATTCCAGCACCAATTATAAGTAAATTATTTGCTTTATTGTCTTGGTTTTTATTTATTTTTTCATATTTCGACATTTTTCTTGCAGCTATAGATCTTCCTAATAATCTATACATTACAAATGTACCTGCAGTTAAAATACCTGATAAAACATTTACTCTTAAATTGATATATTCTAAATTAAATCCTTTATCAATAAGTGTTAGTATTACTACTGAAAGTGATGCACTTATTATATATTTCATATAGTCTTTTCCAACTTCGTATCTTATCATGTTTTGATACATACGAAAACAATTTAAAAATATTTGATAGACAATAACGACTATTACCATATCTATCATAAAGTTCTGCAAATTATTTATCTTAGTATTTAAAAATAACATTGCTACTACATAACAGCATATTATTACCATTATGTCTATTAAAATCAAAAGAATATTTTTATTTTTTTTAAGTAATTCTTTCATATTATCCCCTTAAATATCTATAAAATTTTACATTTATCATTCTATAATACTCTTCTATAAAAAGCAACCCTTTAACGACATTTTTCTAGGTAATTTGCATGAAAAAGCACCTACAATTTTTTAAGTTGTAAGTGCTATTTTTTAATTATTTTTTTGTATATAATTCCAAGAATCTCTGCACATATCTTCTAAGTTTTTCTCTGCTTGCCAACCTAGCTCTTGTTTTGCTTTTGTTGGATTTGCATAACATGTTGCAATATCTCCAAGTCTTCTTTCAGTAATCCTATATTTTACTGTTTTACCTGTCGCTTTTTCAAATGCTTTAACAACATCTAATACACTGTATCCTATTCCTGTTCCTAAATTATAAATATATAATCCCTTTTGTTCTTTTTCTAATTTCTCTAATGCATTCACATGTCCTTTGGCTAAGTCTACAACATGTATATAATCTCTAACTCCTGTTCCATCTGGTGTATTATAATCATTTCCGAATACTGATAATTGCTCTAGCTGTCCGCTTGCCACTCTTACTATATATGGCATTAGGTTATTTGGTATTCCATTTGGCTCTTCTCCTATTAATCCGCTTTCATGTGAACCAACTGGATTAAAATATCTTAATATACATATATCCCAATCATTATCTGATTTATATACATCTTCTAGTATTTTTTCAATAAATAACTTTGTTGTTCCATAAGGATTTGTTGTTCCACCAACTTTACATTCTTCCGTTATAGGAACCACTTCTGGGTCTCCATATACTGTTGCTGATGAGCTAAATATGAATTTTTTGCAATTATATTTTCTCATTACATCTAAAAGTGTTAGTGCTCCGCATATATTATTTGTATAATATTCTATTGGTTTTCTTACTGATTCCCCAACTGCTTTATAACCAGCAAAATTAATTACAGCTTCTATATTATTTTCTTTAAAAACCTTTTCTACTTCTTCTTTATTTGTATAGTCTAATTCATAAAATTTAAAATCTTTTCCTGTTATTTGTTTTATTTTATCTAATACTTCTGGTTTACTATTTGAAAAATTATCAAGTATGACTATTTCTTTTCCTTTTTTCAATAATTCAACTGCTGTATGACTTCCAATATATCCTGCTCCTCCTGGTAATAGAATTGCCATTTTAGTTCTCCTCCTTTTTATTTAAAATAATTTGTTTTACTTCTTCTTTTACTTGTTCAATTGATAAACTTGTTGTATCTATTACTATTGCATCATCAGCTATTTTTAAAGCTCCTACTGGTCTTGTCATGTCATAATGGTCTCGATTTTTTATAGACTCTAGTACTTCTTCATAAGTCATATCGATGCCTTTTTCTTGATTTTGTTTAAATCTTCTATTTGCTCTTTCTTCTGCAGTAGCATCTAAATATATTTTAACATTAGCATTTGGAAATACTACTGTAGTAATATCTCTTCCTTCCATTATTACATCTTTGTTTTCTGCCATTTTTCTTTGTAGATCAACCATTATTTCTCTAACTTCTATAATTGAAGATATTGGTGCAACAAATCCTGATACTTCTTTACTTCTTATTTGATCACTTACATTTTCTCCGTCTAAATATATTTGTAATGTACCTTTATCATCTTTCATTTCAATTTTTATATTTTTAGCTATTTTTATGATTTCTTCTTTTTTTTCAATAGTTGTTATATTATTTCTTAAACAAGTTAGTGCTATACACCTATACATTGCTCCTGTATCAATATTTAATAGTCCTAATTCATTTGCTATTAATTTTGTAATAGTTCCTTTTCCTGTTCCTGATGGTCCATCAATTGCTACTATAAATGACATATCATTTCCTCCAATTTTTTAAATTATTCTTCTTTTTTCTCTTTTTCTGGTACATATACAGCTTTCGCAACAATTGTAATATCTTTTACACTCATTGTTGTTAGCCTTTCTATTTCTTTCCTTATTTTATCTTTGAATTCTCTTAAAGCTGTTAATATATTAAATCCAAAGTTTATTGAAACTTCCATATATATAATTGGTCCTTCTAGTGTGCTTTCAACTCTTGTTCTCATAACTTTATGTATTGCATCAGAACGTTTTGCCAAGTATTCAGCAATTTGTCTAAACACTGAATCTGATATTGTAAATTTTCCCATATAGCTGAATGTTGGTCTTATTATAGATTTTTCAGCTATATATGGATCATTTCCTTTTCCTTTAAATTTAAATATTTGAAGTGGATCTAATATATATCCTGAAAAGTCTTTTTTTATTTCAAAAGTTGGTACTGGAATTACGTGTTTTCCTTGTGTTGTACGTATTCTTCTTGCTTCTTCTATTTCAGCTTCTGTAGCAACATCTTGAATATATATTCTTTTACAAGGCTTTGGAATACCTAGGTTTTCTGTAATTTTATCAATCATTCCATCAGAAGTACCCAGAATCAATATAGACTCTGGTTTATACTTTCTTATTGCTTTTCTCATTTCATTTCTGTCTTTTTCATTTATAAATATTGCTTTTTTTACAGTTTCTACTTTTGTTGGAGCTTTTTTGGCAGATGTTCCTGCAACAACATTATTTTCAGAAACAAGTAAGCCATCATCAATAATGTATTTTACATTATTTTCTTTTGCTACCATTTGTGCTCTATAGCTTTTTCCTGTACCTGATGGACCAACAAAAGAATATACTTTTATATCATCAGTTGAATTTAAATTATTAAATAATTGCAATGTCTTTCTCCTTTTAAATATCTTTTTCAATTAAGCAAATTGAATAATTATATTTATGATATTCTGTATAGAAAATATCTTGTTTTACAAGCTTTATTTTATCTCCATATTCTTCTTTAAATTTTTCGTATATGCTATAATTGTCAGAATCTACTAGCCATATTCTCCCTTTATAGTCTTCAAAAACATCAAGGCTATTTGTATATATCATTTCTTTTCCAAATGCTCTATATGCTGGCTCTACATTCCAGTTATCATAGTCATAAAAACAATTTGGTACATTTTCAAACTGCATGCTTATTGCAAATCCACTACCTCTGTTGCCAAATAATATCATATCGCCTTGTTGTAAATCTTGTTTTACATATTCTATTGGCAATTTATTATTTTCAGCATAGTTCATTTTAATTACATTTAAGTTAACAAATACTGCTGTTAAAAATGTAATAGCACAAACTATTATTGTTAATATTTTTTGCTTGTCTTTTGCCATAAAGAAAGCCATGAAAAATATAAACAATCCTGTTAAATTTAAAAAGTAACGTGGATAAAATATTGGTGCCTCAATAGACACTATAGCCATTACTGAAAATACTATTAAGTAAACTCCTATTGCTAGTTTACCTGCTAATTTTTCTCCTTTATTTATTATAATACAATAAATACAATATGCCAATAATATTAACCCTAATGTTATTGATACCCATTGTGGTGCACACATTGTATCTAAGTCACCTGTAAATTGAAAACAAAATGTTTGTATTAATGTTTCAATTGATAGTTTTGGAATCCAGAATCCTTTTGCAACTCCAAATATTTGCTTTATTAAGCATAGTAGCCATGGTATGTACAATACTATTTGTGCTATCGCTGAAATAGTAAAGCATTTTAATTCTTTTGTATAACTTTTTTGTTTTAATCCTTTTTTTAATAAGTATATGAATAATATTAAATTTATTACACCTGCTGTTGCTAAAGCATAGTAATGAATGCAAGCTGATGCTAAGCTAAATATTGCAAATATAATCCAATTTTTAGTACTAGAATTTTTATATATTCTATATGCATATATTGCCATTAATGTTACAAATAACATTGCCCATGTATACATTCTAATTTCACCTGAATAAACTGAGGCTATTGGTAAAAAGAATGTGAAAAATGAAAATAATATACCTTCTTTTTCTCCAAAGTCTTTTCTTATATGTGTATATCCTAAAATTCCTAATATTGCTAATGGAATTACCGAAATTATTCTGTATAAATATAAGTTTGTTCCAAATATTAAATAAATTATATGTAATATCCAATAATACAATATAGGGTGAACATCATTACTTCCAATGTTCCAAATATCTATAAAGCTTTTATTTGCCATTCCTACCGAATAACTTTCATCAAACCATAAGTTACTATGAAATACTGGTATTGATATAAATATTATTCCTAATATAATTATTGCAATGTGTAAGTACTTTGTTTTCTTCATTTATTTTCTCTCCTTTTGAAGCAAATTATATCACTGTTATTTTTGGTTGTCTATACTATTTCTTATCATTTGTAGAGTCTCCGTTGCCGCTTACTGGTATTGTATCACCTAAGTATGTTGGCTCTGGTTTTACTATACATTTAAAAAAGTCTTTATCTCTTGCTAAAACTTCTCTTAGTTCTCTTACAAATTGTCCTCTATATGTTCTTGGATCTGAAGAAACTCCATAAGCATCTATTCCTAATTTTTCCGCCACATACAATGCTCTATGTAAATGATATTTTTGAGTAACAATTACAACTTTTTTAGCTTCAAAAACCTCTTTTGCACGGTATAAGCTATCATAAGTTGAAAAACCAGCATGATCCATAAATATGTCTTCTGATTTCACACCCTTTTCAATTGCAAAGTCCTTCATTACATTTACTTCATCATATTCTTCTTTTCCATGGTCACCACTCATAATTATTTTTGAAGACGTACCATTATTGTATAATGCTATTCCTTGCAATAGCCTATCTTCTAGCATTGGGCTTGGTTTATTGCCCCATATTCCAGCTCCCAACACTAAAATACAATCTATGTCTTTTAATTCTTTTGCTTGTTCCTCTGTAATTATTTTATTTTTAGTCTTATTTACTATATAAAAATTTATTGATAACATCACTATTCCAGCAATTGCACATAATGTAATTGCTAAAATTATTAAAATTTTAAGCATGCTTTTCTCCTTTGATTTTTCCATAGCTTTACTCCTATTTTTGAATGTTTTTTGCCATTTTTTATTACTACAAATATAACATCAAAAAATGGCAAGAAAAGATTAACCTTTCTTGCCATAATTGTTAATTTTGAACTTCTTCTGTTTCTACATTTGATACTTCATGAATAGCAATTTTTCTAACATGGTCAATTTTTTCCCATGTAGTATCACGTTTAAATAAGCATTTAAAGTTTATAGCAATCCATGAACCTAAGAATAATGGATAACATAATAATCCTTTTATCATAGGCTTTATTGGTCTTTTATCTAGTAACATAATTAATACTGCTGTTCCTATTGGTAATAAGAAAGTTGGTATTACGTATCTTAACATATTTACGACTAAATCTGCTGTTGTCATACCATTTCCTGCATACATAATAACGTTTATTGCTAATAAAACTAAGGTTAATACAAACATTGGTATACTTCCTATAATATATAGGAATCCATCAAAGTTCATTATAGTTTTATGCTCTTTGACAGCTACAGCCAATGGTTTAGTATATTCTTTTATACATTGCATGTGTCCAACTGTCCATCTTGTTCTTTGTTTCCAGCTTTGTTTAAATCCTAAAGGTTGTTCATCATAAACTACTGCATCTACAGCCCAACCTAATTTTTTACCTTTAATTATTCTTTTTAGTGAAAACTCAATATCTTCTGTTAGAGTTTTTGTAACCCATCCTTCAGGTTTTACAACATCAAATTTAACCATAAAGCCAGTACCATTAATTAATGGTGATAAACCTAAATTGTATCTTGCTAAGTGATAAAAACGGTTCATTGTCCAGTAGAATATTGCATATCCTGCTGTAATCCAGTTATCTGTTGGGTTTTTAATATCTCTATATCCTTGAACCACATCTTCACCTTGGCAAAGTTTTTTATTCATATTTTTTATGAAATCTTTGTCAACAATGTTATCTGCATCAAATATACAAAATGCATCATAAGGTGCGTTTTCATCAATTTTTTGTCTTAAAAACCAATTTAATGCATATCCTTTAGTTTTTTTACTTGGGTCAAATCTTTCATATACAATTGCTCCCTCATTTCTTGCAACTTCTGCTGTTTTATCTGTGCAGTTGTCAGCAATTACATATATATCAAGTAATTCTTTTGGATAGTTTTGCTTTTTTAAACTTTCTATTAGTTCTGTTACTACATTTTCCTCGTTGTGTGCAGGAATAATAGCCATAAAACGATGGTTTTTATTTACCAACATTGGTTTATCTTTTAACTTTACTAATGAGCATACACTTATTGCTAATTGATAAAACCAAAATATTGTTATAATCCACACTAATGCTTGTTGGATAATGTATAAGTACTCCATAATTTTCTCCTTTTTTATGTTTATAAACTTATTATATATATCTTATTAAAAATATTCAACTATTATTAAAATTTTTAATTAAATCTTAATAATTACTCATTTTCTTTATGTTCTTCATTGTTACTGCTAGCTTCTAAGTCTTTCATATTTAAGTTAATTCTACCTTGATTATCAATCTCTGAAACTTTAACAGTCACTTCATCTCCAACGCTTAGTACGTCTTCAACTTTTTCTACTCTTTTGCTTGATATTTTAGAAATGTGTAATAATCCTTCATTTCCTCCACCAATATTTATAAATGCTCCAAATGGCATTATTTTTGTTACTTTTCCATCATATATTCCGCCAACTTCAATAATTTTAGCAATGTCTAAAATCATATCCATAGCTTTTTTGCCACTCTCTGAATCATTAGCATATACACAAACTTTTCCGTCATCATTTATATCTATTTTAACTCCTGTTTCATCAATGATTTTATTAATCATTTTTCCTCCAGGTCCGATAACATCTTTTATTTTGTCAACACTTATATTTGCCATCATGATTTTTGGTGCATATTTAGAAACTTCTTTTCTTGGTTCATTAATAACTGGTAACATTATATTGTCTAAAATATAATCTCTTGCTACTTTTGTTCTTTCAAAAGCTTCTTTAATTATATCATATGTTAGTCCATCTATTTTAATGTCAACTTGTATAGCAGTAATTCCGTCTTTAGTTCCACCAACTTTAAAGTCCATATCTCCAAAGAAGTCTTCTATTCCTTGAATATCTGTAAGCATAATATATCTGCTTGGATCATTTTTATCTGTAACTAATCCTGTCGAAATACCTGCTACTGGTTTTTTAATTGGTACACCTGCATCCATTAATGCTAATGTGCTTCCACAAATACTTGCTTGTGATGTTGAACCATTTGAAGATAATACTTCTGATACAACTCTTATTGCATAAGGGAATTCATCTTCTGAAGGTATAACTGGTACTAATGCTTTTTCAGCTAAAGCTCCATGTCCAATTTCTCTTCTTCCTGGTCCTCTTGATGGTCTTGCTTCACCAACACTATATGATGGGAAGTTATATTGGTGCATATATCTTTTTGATTCTTCTTCATCTAATCCATCTAATTCTTGTGCTTCGTTATTTGTTCCTAATGTTACTATAGACATTACTTGAGTTTGTCCTCTTGTAAATATTGCACTACCATGTACTCTTGGAAGTACTCCAACTTCACATGAAAGTGGTCTTATTTCATCTATTTTTCTTCCATCTGGACGTTTATGTTCTTCTAGAATCATTTCTCTTACACATGCTTTTTCTAAGTCATGAACACTGTCTGCAATATCTGTTTTCTTTTCTTCTGTTGATTCTTCTCCATATTTTTCAACAAAATATGCTGTAATATCTTCTGTGATTTTTTCAATATTTGCATCTCTTACAGTTTTATCTGTAGCTTGTACATCTTGATACATTCTATCTTTAAATTTTGCTACTATTTCGTTATAAACTTCTGGATCTGTTGCAAATGATTTATATTCAAATTTTGGTTTTCCTATTTCTGCTTTGATGTCAGAAATAAAGTTACATATTTTTTTAATTTCTTCATGTGCTGTTTTAATTGCTTCAAGCATTGTATCATTTGGTATTTCATCAGCACCAGCTTCTATCATAGTAATTTTTTCAAGTGTTCCTGCTACTGTTAATGTTAATCTACTTTTTTCTCTTTGTTCTAATGTTGGGTTTATAACTATTTGATTGTCAACATATCCAACTGCTACTGCTGCTGTAGGTCCTCCAAATGGAATGTCTGATATAGAAAGTGCAGCTGATGCTCCAATCATAGCACATACTTCTGGGCTATTGTCTGGATCTACTGATAATACAGTTGCTACAACACATGTATCATTTCTAAAGTCCTTTGGAAATAATGGTCTTAAAGGTCTGTCAATTGCTCTTGATGTTAGTATAGCTTTGTCTGTTGGTTTTCCTTCTCTTTTTGTAAATCCTCCTGGTATTTTACCTACTGCATATAACTTTTCTTCATAATCTACTGATAATGGGAAAAAGTCTACTCCTTCTTTTGGTTCTTTTGCTGCTGTTACGTTTACCATAACAACTGTTTCTCCATAACGTACTACTACGCTACCATTTGCTAATTCTGCAATTTTTCCTGTTTCAATTGATAAATTTCTTCCTGCTAATTGTGTTTCGTATTTTTTTAACATAAATTTTTCTCCTTTTTTACTTTATTTATATTATAAGCAATATGAAAATTAGCGTAACCTCTATTATGTGCTATTATTTTTAGTAGCATATAATACAAGCTACTCTCTAATTTTAATTATTGCTTTTAATACCATTAATTATTGGATTTTAATATAATATTCGCAAAATTGGACGTTCGGCATGAAAGCAAAACGTCCAAATTGTAAATTATTTTCTTAATCCTAATTTTTCAACGATGTCTCTGTATCTTTGAACATCTTTTTTAGCTAAGTAGTTAAGTAAATTTCTTCTTGCACCTACCATTTTTAAAAGTCCTCTTCTAGAATGATTGTCTTTTACATGAACTTTTAAATGAGCTGTTAATTCATTGATTCTTTCTGTTAAAAGAGCTATTTGAACTTCTGGAGAACCAGTATCTTTTTCATCTCTTTTATAAGTTTCAATAATTTCTTGTTTTCTTTCCTTTGTCATTTTATTTTCCTCCTATTATTAATTTGCCTTAAGCTGAGTTTTAGTTTGGAGTATTATCCCCTAAAACTAAGTAAAAGGTATTGAAAGTACCTGTAAACGGTACCTTTTATATGATAGCATATTTTATTAACAAAAGCAAGAGTTTAATTCTATTTTCTTTAAACCTGAAATAACGTGAAATAAGTCTTATATTTTCAATAAATTTTTATTTTGCAGAAATAAGTATGCTAATTTACCAATTTTTACTTTGTTTTCTCCTATACAATAAAAAAAGCCACCCCCATTTAAGGAGTGGGAAAACTCAATGAGTTTTCTATTTTTTGTTAGATACTGAACCGAAGTGAATCTAAAATCCATCCTTTCTTTACTTTGATTCCCAGCTTGGTTGCCTCATCTTCAAGATCTTTCATCAACCTGGCTAAGGATCTTATAAAACGCTCTTGCTCTTTTTCAAGAACTTGTTCTTGTTTTTGGTTGTGCGCAAATATCCATAGCCCTGAAACGAACCAATTTCCGTACCGGATCTCTGCTAACTCCATCCCTCTGTCTTTTTGCTTCCATACGCTCTCGGCCCATTTACCGATAGCGGTTGTTCCGACGTTCGGGTCGGAGCAACAAATCTCTTCGAAAAAGTCGCCTTTTTCTCTGATCTCCTTTGCAACTAGCTTTACAAGCTCGTTGCCTTTGCATTCAACTTCTACATTGCGGACTTTAAGTCTCGCAATGAGGTTGCCCCGCCTTGATGCTCTGCAGATCTCTGCGTACTCTCTTAAACTCACTCTTTTCATAATCTGTTCCCCCTTCATAGTTCGGGGGCTCCTTTCTAAAATTACACCTTGTTGGTGTTATGTATTATTATACCATGTTTTACATAAAAAGTCAACTTTATTGCATTTTGCTATATGTTTTGTAAAGATAGTCATTTTTTAGTTTTTTAATTGCTTCTATACTTTCCTCATAATTTCCAAATCCCGTCAATCTAAAATATCCTTCTCCGCTTGTGCCAAATCCACTCCCTGGAAGCCCTACAATATTTTTGGTATTTAAAAGTTCATCAAAAAATTGCCAAGAGTTTTGTTTATTTGGTACTTTAACCCAAATGTATGGCGAATTTTCAGCTCCGGTAAGCTTTGAATCCAGCCTCTACTAATCCCTGTTTAATTTCATTTGCATTGTTCAAATAATATCTGATATTTTCTTTTATTTCATGTTGTGCATCATCTAAATATGTTGCTTCAGCTCCTCTTTGCGTAATATATGATACTCCATTAAATTTTGTATTTTGTCTTCTGGTCCATAATTTATTTATTTGTACTATTTCGTTTTTGCTATTATACCCATATAATTCTTTTGGAATTACAGTATATGCACACCTAATTCCTGTAAATCCTGCTGACTTTGAAAAACTCTTAAATTCAATAGCTACCTCTTTTGCTCCTTCAATTTCATAAATTGAATGTGGAATATTAGGGTCAGAAATATATGCTTCATAAGCTGAATCAAATAAAATAATTGCATGATTTTCTTTTGCATATTCAATCCATTCTTTTAGTTGTGCTTTTGTAAGTACTGCTCCTGTTGGGTTATTAGGATAGCATAAGTATATTAAATCAACTTTTGTTTTTGGAATTTCTGGTATAAAATTATTTTGAATATTAGATACCAGATATATTATATTTTCATAGTTTGTTATATGAAAATCTCCGCTTCTTCCTGCAATAACATTTGTATCCAAATATGCCGGATACACAGGATCTTGAACTGCTACAATATTATTCACATCAAATATATCACTGATATTACATATATCCGAATTTATTCCATCTGATATAAAAATTTCATCTTTTTTAAATTCTATATTCTTAGTCAGATAATCATTTTTTATAATCTTTTCCTTTAAAAAGTCATACCCAGTTTCTGGCCCGTATCCTCTAAAAGTTTCTTTTTCTTGCATTTCTTTGCAAGCATCTTGCATAGCTTTTACTACCGCTTTTGGAAGTGGTAAAGTTATATCTCCAATTCCTAGGTTAATTAACTTTTTTTCTGGATTCTTCTTTTTAAATTCATCTACTCTTTTTGCTACAGTCACAAATAAATAGTTATTTTGAAGATTTAAAAAATTGCTATTTATTTTACTCATTTATCCACTCTCCTTTAAATACTGTTACCGCAGGTCCATTCATATATATATGATTATTTGACCTCCATTCAACTCCTAAATTTCCTCCTAACAGTTCAACATTAACTTTTCTATTTGTAAAATTATTTAAATATCCTGCCACCACCGAACTGCATGCTCCTGTTCCACAAGCTAATGTTTCTCCTGTTCCTCTTTCCCATACTCTCATTTTTATATTATCTTTGTCTACTATTTCTACAAATTCAACATTGGTTTTCTCTGGAAATATATTTAAATTTTCAAAAATTGGTCCATACTTATTTATTTCTATCTTTGATAAATCCTTTACAAATGTAACTGCATGTGGATTTCCAATTGATACACACGTAAATTCAAATTCTTTTTTATTTATTTTAAATTTCGCTTTTATTTTTTTATCTTCAATTCTAACACTTTCGTTTTTGATTATAGGAATCTTCTCAGGTATTAATATAGGCTCTCCCATGTCTACCTCTACATTATTTACTTTTCCCTTAGTTATATTAAGTTTTAAACTTTTTATTCCAGAAAGTGTCTCTATTGTTGCCGTTTCTCTTTCTATTAACCCCAATTCATAAGCAAGTTTTGCTACACATCTGATTCCATTTCCACACATTTGTGCTTCGGTTCCATCTTTATTAAACATTCTCATTTTTAAATCAGCAATGTTACTTTTACACAATAAAATTAATCCATCTGAACCAATTCCAAAATGTCTGTCACTTAGTTTTTTACTTAGATTTTTTACATCAATTGGTTCTTTTTTATTAGTACAATCTATATATACATAGTCATTTCCTAATCCTTGCATTTTAAAAAACATCATAAAATGTAACTCTCCTTTCATTACATTTTATGATGTTTTGACTTTATTATGAATTTTTATATAGTAACTTTATAGATTTGCAAGCATTAGTATAAGTATTATGCTTATATATATAAATGCAAATAATGATAAGCCAATTATTCCCATTATCAATCCAGCTTTTCCTAATTTACTTCCTATTCTTTTTACTGATTTTGCTCCAAATATAATCGCAAGTATACCTGATGGTAGTGTTATATACCAGAATAGTGCTGAAAGTATTGAAATTATTCCTAGAACAAATCCTGCTATTCCTATTGTAGATTTTTCTTTATTGTTTTCTTCCATTTTATATTCCTCCTTCAACTTATTCTATAACAATTGTATTGTTTTCAATTTTATGTTCATCTTTTTCATCTAGCACAATTGTATCATTTTCGTCTTTCCTATCTGATTGTTCAGTTGTACTTGTTGGTACTTCTTTTATCTTTATTTCACCTACTTGTTTTAATGAATCAAGATCGTTTACTTTTATTGCTGTTTCAGATACTGTATATAAATTATTATCTATATATAATCCTCTTAAAAGTTTAGTAGTATTATTATAGTATGTATTTTTTTCCTTTTCATGAGTTATGATTCCTTTTAGCTTGAATCCATCTTGTATGTTTATATTATATACAAAATATCCCTCTGCTATATAAGGCTTATTATATTTTGAATAATTATTTACTAATGATGAATATGAATCCGAAGTATTTATTTCAAAATCGTCACTATAATTATTTACAGGTATTGCAATTAAAGACTTTTCTTTTGAAAATAATAGTGCTTTTGGATTTGTTAATATTGCTGATGTTGTTCTACTGTCTCCTATTACTACACTTGAAATTTGAATTGGTGTATTTACATTTGAAACATCAAATAGAGCCATTTTCATTCCTACAATTTTTGCTGTTGTAGAAATTACTCTTCCACTGTAATCTCTCCTTACAGTTTCTTTTGTCTCCATTCCAATTCCAATTATATGATTTTCATCATAAGGATGTAAATATGTACTATATCCAGGTATTTTTAATTCTCCAAGTACTTTTGGATTTGTTTCATCTGATAAGTCCATTACAAATAGTGGATCCATTGTTTTATATGTTACAAAATAAACTTTGTTTCCTATAAATCTTGATGAATACATTGTTTCTCCTTTTGCAACATAGTTAGATATTCCTATTTGTTTCAATTTCTCATCAAAGATTGCAACTCTTGAACCTTTATTATTGTATAAAGCAATTCTTAAATGATTATCTTTTTCATCTAATGAATATTGGTTTATGGTTTTTCCTTTTATTTTAGTTTTTGCACTGTATTTTACATTTCCATCTTTATATATATCAAATTTATATATTTCTGTCCAATATCCATTTTCTCCGTCAGTTTCATAATCAGCTAATCCAAATACTCCCTTTAATCCAAATATAGATTTTATACTTGGAATACAGCTTTCATATTTATATTTTTCATTCAACAAATATATAGCGTTTTCAGACACATAAGCATTTGATATATCCATTAGATATGAGTCAATCTTAATATCTGATCTCTCATTGTTTAAATCTACTACTGATATCAGCGTTTGTTTTCTTGTTTTCAAATCTTTTAAATATTTAATATTTTCAAGATTTAAACTTTTTTCCATACAATCTTCTGTATAGCTTATATCAATTTCATCATTGTCAGCTTTTTTTAGACTTCCTGTTGAAATTACATATAACACATTATCTATACATCTAGATGTATAATATGGTTTATTCATTGTATAGTTTTTAGTTAAAACTGGATTTTCTCTTGATGATATATCATAAATTTCAACTGTTGTATTCGCATTTCTATAATATGAATTTCCTGTTGTTTCTCCCTCAGATATTACAATTAACTTGTCTTTGTATAATATTAAGTCTTCAGGTATACTATTGTCTGCAATTGCAAATTTAGATACTATTGTTGGTTTTTTAGGATCTTTAACATCTGTTATTACAACATTTTCTTCTGATATTGAATAAATATAGTCTCCATCCGTTTTTACAATATCTGCTTCATCTACATTCTCAACTTGTATATTAGTAGTAGAATAGCTCTTTGTGCTTGAACTTGAACTACTTGATTCAGAATTTGATGTATTATTGCTTATAATGGTGTCAACTCCAGCATCTAGTATCCCGTCACTTTTTGCAATATCATCATAATAGTAGTATTTGCTTGGATAATAAAGAATCGAAAATGGCATTGTAATAATACCAATCAAATTCTCTTTTAAGTTCTGATTAGTTTCTCCTTCATATATTTTTAGTAATTCTTTTTGTGATTTTATCGTTCTTAATTCTGTTTCTTTTTTATTTAAAGTTATAATTAAAATGGTTGATATAAGTATAATAACTACTAATAATATAGAAAAAATCTTTATCTTTTTCTTCATATTTATCCTCCTTTTATTTTATACATATAGAATATATTAATTAATAAAACAAGTCAATTATTTTAAAAAGTTTTATGTCAATAATTTTAATTTATACCTTTTAAATTTCGCATAACTCTTTACTTTATGTAAAGTATGTGATATGATAAATACAATAGCGTATGCTATTAATAACCGGGCTATAAGCCCAAAAGGAGTTTGCATGAAAAATCAAATTAGCACTCTGCTTAAAATAGCAGAGCAAATGAAGCGGCATAGCCACTTCAAAATAGTACACCAGTACTATTCGCGCTCTTTTGAGCGCCAAGTACTGGCAGTAAAAAAACAACTCTCCTATGCTCCGCATATAGAGTTGTTTGAAGCAATTCTCCCTTACATACGTAAGGGACAGATTCCCCCCATAATCTGGGGTGGATCATCTTTTTATTATGAGCTTCTCCGGAAGGCCGGAGATTCTTTCTATACTCATATGAATGAGTATAGATGCTTTGAAAGATTCTGCTGCTACGGCGACGAAGCAGCAGAAGCACAACTGCTGATAATTTTAAATCAGCTTTATACCGTTGGGATAGTATTTATCCCGACAGGGAAATCGATTCGCGCTGTAATAACTTGATATTATAGCGCATAAAAGTTTTGTTTTCATTCCAATAGGATTGGAATGTCTTCTGAGAACTCCTTTTAGAGGGTAGCAAATTGCTACCCTCTTTTTTTGCCTCATTTAGTGACAGTTCCTAATTGTTCCATTTGTACAATAAAAAATTTAGTCCCCTTACAAATATAAAAAAGCCCTAGAAATAGGACTTTTTTTGTTGGTGCCTCGAACTGGAATCGAACCAGTGACACAGGGATTTTCAGTCCCTTGCTCTACCAACTGAGCTATCGAGGCGTTTAATAAAAAAAAATGGCGACCTGGAACGGGCTCGAACCGTCGACCTCTAGCGTGACAGGCTAGCGTTCTAACCAACTGAACTACCAGGCCGTAAATTATTTTCAAATTTACTTAATATTCAATTATGAAATGGTGGGCGCAATAGGGATCGAACCTATGACCTCCTGCTTGTAAGGCAGATGCTCTCCCAGCTGAGCTATGCGCCCATTTCTGCTGACTTGTTTAGTATACTAAATTAAATTATAATTGTCAATACATATTTTAAATTTTTTTTATTTTTTTAAAATAAATTTATAAACAGGACAGAACTTGTATAAATATTAACCATTTAATTATTTTCGATTCTGTCCTGTTTTTAGTGTTTTTACTATTTTTTTAGTATTTCTATTGCTTTTTGTAATTGATTATCATCTTTTTCTTCTAAGTTCAATTGTTTTTTTGCTTCATCTGATAATTCAACTTCTACATCTGGTGTAATTCCTATTTTATTAATTGCAGTATGATTTGGAGTATAATATTCGCTTACTGTAACTTTAAGTCCACTTCCATCTGACAACTTATTTAGTTCTTGAATTATACCCTTTCCATAAGTTTTAGTTCCAACTAAAGTTGCTTTATTATTATCTTTCAATGCTCCTGCCAAAATTTCTGAAGCACTTGCAGAATATTCATTTGTAAGTACTACTACTGGCATATTTATTATAGGGTTTTCTGTTGCTTTTGTAATATCTTCATTATTCTTTTTATCTTTTGTTATTAATAAAGTGCTACCTTTTTCTATCATTGTATTTGCTATTTCAAGTGATTTGTCTACTATTCCTCCGCCATTATTTCTTATATCAATTATAAGTTTGGTGATTCCTTTTTTCTCTAGTTCTTTATATTTAGTTTTGAATTCATTAGCACAATCTCCATCAAAGTCTGATATTGCAATATAGCCAATATTATCTTCTAACACTTTAGTTGTAATATGACTGATTACTACCTTTTTTCTAGTAATTTCAAATTCTTTTGTTTCTCCGTTTCTATATATTTCTAATTTTACTTTTGTTCCTTCTTCTCCCCTTATTTTATTAGATGCCTCTTCTAGCTTGTCACCTGTATATTCTACATCATTTATTTTTGTAATAATATCTCCAGGTAATATTCCAGCTTTTTCTGCAGGTGAATTTTCTATTGGTTTTATAACCATGATAACATTTTCTTTTATGTTTTCTGTCATGTAAATTCCTATTCCAACAAAGTTACCATTCGTTTCTTCCATTATTTCTTTCATTTCTTCTTTAGTATAATATGTTGTATATGGATCTCCTAAAGCATTAACGTATCCTTTAAGTGCCCCATCAATTAATTCTTCATCATTTATTTCTCCAATATACTTATTTTCCAATTCAGTTCTAAATTGAGATAATGTGTATTCTAACCCTTCAAATGATGTGTTATTTCCTTTTCTTATTGCTAATACATTATTTCTTAAATATTGGTATGTTGCAAAAGCAGTTATTAAAGATGTTGTTATTATCACAATAATTATGAGCATTATCGTCTTATAAATTCTTTGTGCACTTTTACTTTCCATTTTATTAAATTCCTCTTTTCTTTTTTACTGTTATTATATTTATTAAAATTAAAAAATATTATTCATTATGGTTCTTTAACATAATTTAGTGGATCTACTGTTTTTCCATTTATTCTAACTTCAAAATGTAGGTGTGGGCCTGTTGAATTACCTGTAGAGCCTACTTCCATAATTATATCTCCTTGTTGAACAGTTTGTCCAAATTCCACTAATATCTTTTGTCCATGTCCATATAGTGTAGATATTCCATCTCCATGATTTATTATTACACAATTTCCATAAGACCCTAGCTCTCCTGCATAAGTAACCACACCTCCAAGTGCAGCAACAGCCGGAGCACCAAACCCAGCATTTCCTATATCTATTCCTAAGTGAAAATTAGTAACTCCCTGAATAGGATGTTGCCTTGTTCCATAATCAGATGTGATTTTTGTTCCAGCTATTGCAACTGGCCAAATCATTAGTCCTCCTGTATACTGAATATCATAGTCTCCATTTGCCATACTAATTTCTCTAATTCTTGTTTCTAACTGTATAGTTTCTGTTTTATATTTTGTAATTTTTTCGTTTAGCTTTTTTTCACTTTTTGATAGTTTGGCCATATAGCCTTCTTGTAATGTTTTAGTATTTTTGTTTATATTTTTGTTTTGCTCTACCTTTAATTTTAATGTTTTGATTTCATCTGTTTCTTTATCTAGTTTTTGTTTTGCAATTTCTATTGTATTTTTCTCTTCTTCAACAGTATTTATAAGCTGATTATCATACTCCATTACTTCTAACATTTTATAATATCTTGATAAAAATTCAGACAATGTTCTTGAAGAAAGTAAAACATCAAGATATGAAATTGACCCAGCTTCATATAGCGCTACTAGTCTTTCTCTTAATTGCTGTTCTTTTTTGTTATACTCTTCTGTAACAGCATTTAATTTTTCTGTGGTTTCTTTAGCTGACGTTTCTAGTTCATTTAATTTTTTTTCTAGTTCTGCATTTTCATTTTCATATTTTCTTATTTTATCGTCTAATTGCTGAATTTGAATAAGTATTCCTGATATTTCTGTTTGTAAATATTCAAGTTTAATGTTTGCTTCATCAAGTTTATCTTTTATCTCACTTCTTTGATTATTCAAATCATTAATATCATCTGTGTCTGTATTTATTTCTTTTTCTTGCTCTTCTTGATTTTGAATATTTGTTTCATTACTTGCAATCGAATAAATAGATAAATTAAATATAAACACAAAAATAAGGAGAATACTTATAAATTTATTTAACTTCATCTTGCATTCTCCTTTCTTTTCTTATTTTTAAATTTTACCAGTGACAATAGTCAAGAGGATTAACCTCACTGCCATAGTATTGACTTGTTCTAACCTCAAAATGTAAGTGTGGTCCAGATCCGATTCCAGTGCTTCCACTTTTTGCTATTTTAGTACCTGTTGATACAGTTTTTCCTCTTGAAACCAATATTACACTTAAATGTTGATATAAAGTATATAAATTGTCTGCATGTTTTATTATTATAAAATATCCTCTTGCACTATTATATCCTGTAGAAATTACAATACCATTTCCTGCTGACAATACTGGTGTTCCTGTAGGTACACCTATATCTATTGCTCTGTGATCTGATGTTGCTCCTGCAACTGGTGCAACTCTTCCTCCAAAATATGATGTAATCCAGTTATAACCTGGTGATGATTTTGAAAGTGGCCAGCTCAATGTTCCAGCAAACTTTCCTGTATATGAGCCATTATAATCATTTGCTGATTTTGCAAGTTCTTCTTCTAATTTTTGAATTTCTTTATTATAGTTGTTAATTTGAGTTTGTAATTTTTTCTGTTCTGAAGTTAATGTTTCAGCTTTTGCTTCTTTTTTTGCTTTAGTTGTTTTTATTTGAGTTTGTTTATTTTGTACTTCCTTTTTGCTTTCATTTAATTCTTTTTTTTGTTTTTCAAGTTCATTTTTAGCATTTTCAACTTCATTTTTCTGAGCTTCAACCTTGTCCATTTGCTCACTATCTGCCTCTGTTAATTGTTGGACTTTTGAGCTCATAGAAATATAGTCCCATATATTTTCTGAAGCAAGCAAAACATCTAAAAATGTTATTCTTCCTTGTTCATATATTGCAACTAGTCTTTCTTCTAGTAATTTTTGTTTTTCATCATAATCTTTTTGTAATGCTTCAATTTCTTTGTTTTTTTCTTTTATGTTCTTTTCCATTTTGTTTATCTTATTATTTAAGCTTTTTATGTCTGCCTCATACTCTGCAATTTGATCCTCAAGTTCCTCAATTTCATTTAAAACAGTTTCTTTTTCTGCCGTAACTGCTTTCTTGTTTTTAGTTGCTTCACTTAGCTTGTCCTTTGCATTGTTTAAATCAGATTGTGTTGTTGCAAATACTGTAAATATCATTGACTGCAGTAGTATTACCACTAATAATATAGATATAATTTTTCTTTTCATATTTATTTTCTCCTTTATACCTCTAAATATTTTTTCATTGAAATTGCACTACCTAAAGCTCCAACTCCAAGTCCTAATACTAAGTATACAGTTAATAAAGTCTTAAATAATTCCTGGAATGTTAATAATGGTATATTTATCATTCCATTTATCAATGATTGTTGTATTTGTGCTATTACTGCGTTATATATAACTGATAATATTAATAATGAAATTAATACTGATATTAATCCTATTAACATACCCTCTACCATAAAAGGCCATCTAATAAAACTGTTTGTCGCTCCAACATATTTCATAATTGATATTTCTTTTCTTCTAGCATGTACAGTTAACTTTATGGTATTTGTTATTATAAATATAGAAATTAATACTAGAATAATTAAAATTACAGTTGTTATTATGTTTATTCCATCTGCTATTTTTATTAAAGCATTAATTGTATCTGTTCTAACTTCTATATTTGATACTACTTCAGTGCTATCTGCTATTTCTGTTTTAACTTCCTCAGCTTTTGTTAAGTCTGTTAGTGTAACAACAAAAGATGCTTTAAATGGATTGTTTTCTCCATCATAAGTAGCCCATAAGAACTTTTTATCTTTAAACATTTTTTTCATTTCTTCTAATGCTTGTTCTTTTGATTTTTCTTCTATTGTATTTACATAAGGAATACTTCTTATTTTATTCTTTAATTCTGTTCTTTGTTCTTCTGTTGCTTCATCATAAATAAAAACTTCCATTCCTTGTTGTTCTTCAATTGTTTTAGTAATATGATTTACATTTTGACCTACCGCAAAGAAAAGTCCAAATATAAACATTGTTGCACACATTATAACTAATGATGCTATTGTAGATTTTTTATTTTTAAATACATTTCTAAAACCTTCACCTAATAAATATCCAAAAATACTATATCTCACTACTATATCCACCCCTCTTATCATCTCTTATAATGTTGCCTTCTTCTATTTGTATAACTCTTTTTTTCATTTTGTCTACAATATCTCTTGCATGTGTTGCAACAACAACTGTTGTTCCTCTTTTATTAATGTCTTCTAAAAGTGCCATAATATCCCATGCAGTTTCAGGGTCTAGATTTCCAGTAGGTTCATCTGCAATTAGCATAGATGGGTTATTTACTAAAGCTCTCGCTAAAGCAACTCTTTGTTGTTCTCCTCCTGATAGTTCATTTGGATACATTTTAGCCTTATTACTTAATCCTACTAAAGATAGTATCATTGGTACTTGTCTTCTAATATGTTTTGGTGTTGCTCTTACAATATACATTGCATAAGCTACATTATCATATACTGTTCTATCTGGTAAAAGTCTGAAGTCTTGGAACACAACTCCCATGCTTCTTCTTAAAAATGGAATTCTTTTTGGTTTTAAAAATGTTGTATCTTTTCCATTTATAATAATATTTCCTTTAGTTGGTTCCTCTTCTTTTAATATCAATTTAATTAAAGTAGATTTTCCTGATCCAGAGCTTCCTACTAAAAATGCAAATTCTCCTTTTTCAATCACAAAATTAGCATTGTGTACTGCCTCTGTTCCTGTATTGTATGTTTTGCTGACATTTCTAAATTCTATCATTTGAATAACTCCTAACTAAGATTAGACATCTTCTTTCATACTCTCCTTTATCATAACAATAAAAGCTATTATTTGCAATAGTTTTTTCTGGAAAAAAGCAGAATAATTTTGCCTTAAACATACAATTATTCTGCTTTTCTTATCATTTCTTGTTTTTATTAAAATTCACAAAAAATTCACAATTATTCTTTTACTTTTTCAATAATGGCTTGACTATCTAATTTAAAGTACTTTAATAATTGTTCTGCTTTACCAGACTTTCCAAACTTGTCATTCATTCCCATTCTTATTACTTTTGTTGGATATTCTTCTGATAAAACTTCACAAATAGCTGTGCCTAACCCACCTATTATACTGTGATCTTCAATAGTAATTATTTTTTTAGTTTCTTTTGCACATTTTACTATCATTTCTCTGTCAATTGGTTTTATTGTATGTACATCAACTACACGAATATTTATATTTTCTTTTTCAAGTTCTTCCTTAGCTTTTAATGTTTCTGCAACTTCAACACCTGTTGCAAATATAGTTGCATCTGTACCATCACCAATTTGAACCATTTTACCTATTTCAAATTTTTGATTTTCATCATATATAACAGGTGTAGCAACTCTTGCTAATCTTATATATACTGGCCCATCAAACTTTGCCATTTCCTTTATTGCCCATTTTGTTTGAGTATCATCTGAAGGACATAAGACTGTCATGTTTGGAATACTTCTCATCAAACTTAAATCTTCAAGCATTTGATGTGTTGCGCCATCTTCCCCAACAGTAACTCCTGCATGTGTTCCACATATTTTTACATTAAGTTTTGGATATGCAACACTATTTCTAATTTGATCATAAGCTCTACCTGCTGCAAACATTGCAAATGTACTTGCAAAAGGAATTTTTCCAGTTGTAGCTAAACCTGCAGATATTCCTATCAAATTTTGTTCTGCTATTCCTACATTTATAAATCTATCTGGAAACTCTTTTTCAAAAAGACTGGTTTTAGTTGCGCCAGCCAAATCTGCTGTTAAGACAACCACATCTTTATTTTCTTTTCCTAACTCTACTAAAGCTTTTCCAAAGCTCTCACGAGTAGCAATTTTATTATCTAAATCCATATTCATATATCTCCTTTATATAGAATTTAATTTTTAATTTAAAATAGAATTAGTATATTGCAAGGCGATGTGTATTAAAAAGGCAAAGGCGCAACCTATTGGTTGTAACTGCGTTTTTAATGCACATCAACGAAGCAAGATGCTGATTATATTTCAAATTAACCTATAATATGTTGAAGTTTAAGCTCATTAATAGCCTGCTCATATTGTTCTTGATTTGGAGCTTTTCCATGCCATTCTGCCTTTCCTTCCATAAAAGAAACTCCTTTACCTTTAATTGTGTGAGCTATTATAACACTTGGCATTTCTTTTTGATGTTTTGCAATGTTAAATGCATTTATTAAAGCATCTATATCATGTCCATTTACTTCAATAACATTAAACCCAAAACTTTCAAATTTTTCTTTTATATCTATTAGACCTGCTACTTCTTCAACGTTTCCATCTATTTGTAAAGTATTATAGTCTACAATCGCACATAAATTATCTAGCTTGTTTTTACTTGCAGACATTGCAGCTTCCCATACTTGTCCTTCCTCAATTTCTCCATCTCCAAGTAAGCAATATACTCTATATCCTTCATGTTCTATTTTTGAGCTTATAGCCATACCAACTGCTGCAGAAAGTCCTTGTCCTAATGAACCTGTTGACATGTCAACTCCTGGTATTTTTTTCATATCAGGATGACCTTGTAAATTGCTTTCTACTTTTCTGAATCCTTTTAACAACTCCTTATCAAAGTATCCCTTTCTTGCTAGTGTTGCATAAAGTGCTGGTGCACAATGCCCTTTTGATAACACAAACCTATCTCTTTCTTTTGCCTTTGGGTTTTCAGGATCTATATTCATTTGATTAAAATATAGAACTGCCAAAATATCAGCACACGATAATGAGCCTCCCGGATGTCCTGAAGAAGCATTATATATTTGTTCAATAATTTCTATTCTAATGTCATTTGCAATATTTGCTAATCCTTCCACTTTTGTAATTTTCATTATATTTTCTCCCTTCAAATAATAATTTTTTATTACAAGGCTATTATATATTTAAAAAAAGTTTTAATCAACCAATTCACAAAAAATACACAATCCTATCAATAAAAAACCAGTTTGATTTATACAAACTGGTTTATTTTTTATTTTGTTCCAAATATTCTGTCTCCTGCATCTCCTAATCCAGGCACAATATATTTATTTTCATTTAAATGGTCATCAATATGTGCACAATATATTTGCACGTCTGGATGTTCTTTTTGAACTCTTTCTAATCCTTCTGGTGCTGCAATTATGCATAAGAACTTCATTTTTTTAACACCTTTACTTTTTAATAGCTCTATTGCATCAACTGCTGAGCCTCCTGTTGCAAGCATTGGGTCTAATATAATTACTTCTTTATCTTCAATATGTTTTGGAACTTTAAAGAAATAATTTACTGGTTCAAAAGTTTCTTCGTCTCTATACATTCCAATATGACCAATTTTAGCATTTGGTATTACTCTTGTTATTCCTTCTAGCATTCCCATTCCAGCTCTTAGAATTGGAACAAATGCATATTTGTCCTCATTTAGTTTTCCTGTTTTTAATTTAGTAATTGGTGTTTCAATCTCAACTTCTTCTAGTTCCGCTTCTTCCATAGCTTCATAACATAAGAACATTGCTACTTCACTAGTTAATTCTCTAAATTCTTTTGTTCCTGTTTTTTTATCCCTTAATATTGCTAATTTATGTTCTATTAGCGGATGTTTTAATTCTTTTGCTTGCATAAAATCTACCTTCTTTCCTTATTATACTTTTATTGTTTCTTTTTCTTTTTTTGCATCTGCTGATTCTATTTTCTTTTTTTCTTCTTTATTATTTGGTATACAAAGATTTAACAATATTCCAACTACCGCTGCCAAGCTCATTCCTGAAATTGTAATTGAAAAGTCTCCATTTACAATTGATATTGCAGCTCCTCCTAGTCCTAATACTAGCATTGTTGATGCAACTACTACATTTTTAGGATCTTCAAAGTCCATTTGTTTTTGAACAAGAACTTTTAAACCATTTACTGATATAAATCCATATAAAAGTAATGATACTCCTCCTAATACTGGTTGTGGTATGCTTGAAACTACTGCTGTAAATTTTCCTAGAAAGCCTAAGCATATTGCAATAATTGCTGCTAGCCCAATTACCCAAACAGATGCAATTTTAGTCATTCCAACAACAGATGTATTTTCTCCGTAAGTAGTATTAGCTGGTCCACCTAGTGCTCCTGCCACAAATGTTGCTATACCATCCCCAAGTAAAGTCTTATCTAATCCAGGATTTTTTAATAAATCTTTATTTATAATTGTACTTAATGCTGTGTGATCTCCAATATGCTCTGCCATTGTTACTAATGCAATTGGTGCAATTGTTAATATTGTTCCAAAGTTTAAAGCATAATCTTTAAATGGTAATACAAAATTAGGTAAACTAAAGAAATCTGCTTCTGCCACTTGTGTAAAGTCTACTAGTCCTAAACATATTGATAATACATATCCACTTACAATTCCGACTAAAAATGGAATTATTTTCAAAAATCCTTTTGCTTTTGTCATTACAATTGCTGTTACTAAAAATGATACAGTTGCTATTAATACGCCTTTCCATTCAAATGTTGTTCCTGATGATAATCCTATTTGTGATATAGCACTTGGGGCTAACCCTAACCCTATAATCATAATCATAGGTCCAATAACAATAGGTGGCAACAATTTATCAAGCCATCCTTTTCCTGTAAAGTGTATAATTGTTGCTACTATTACATAAATTAATCCAACTGCCATAATTCCTGTCATTGTTCCAGATATTCCACCTTTTAAAAATGCTGCTGCCATTGGAGTAATAAATGCAAAAGAACTTCCTAAATATACTGGTGATTTTCCTTTTGTGCATAATATGTAAATTAATGTTCCTATTCCTGATGTAACAAGTGCAACTGGTATTGTAAGTACTGTTTCTCCTGCTGCTGAATTAACTAATATTGGTACCAAAATTGTTGCTCCAAACATTGCAAAAACATGTTGAATTGCCAATATAATCCATTTGCCAATCGATGGCTTTTCATTTACGTCTAAAATCATTTTGCTTTCATTCATAAAAAATCCTCCTTCTAATTTTAGGTACAAAAAAAAACACTAATAAATAATTTTAGTGTTTTTAATTTTTAAAAAATATATATTAGAAAAAATAGAAATTGTAAAAACAGCAATTGCTTGAATTGCTTGCTTTGTTTTAGATAATTTCATTTTATTTTCTAAAAAATTTGTCATTTTTTGTACCTCTTTCGAAAGATGTTACTACACTTTCAAAAAAATTGCAATAGTTTTTTTATAATTATATGTTAAAATATATAATTAATGTTCCTGCTATAGAAAATAAAAATCCAAATATTTTTAACCCTGCTGATCCTTCATTTTGATCTCCAAATCCAAATATTTTTTTAGTTATTATTCTTGCATCAAAAACGCACATTACTCCAATTGTTGCTATAATTAATCCAATCATTATTAAAATAATCTTTTCCATATTTATTTTATTCCTTCCACAAGCCTAAAAAAGTTTTAGCTATTTTTAAAAGAATTCTACAGTATATTTGCACTCAAATAATGTATTTGGTTTCAATGAAATAATATCTTGCTTTTGTGTGAATACTCCTGTACTTTTTACATTATCTGCTGTTGAATACCATGGTTCTATACATATAAAAGGTGCATTTGGTTTTGACCAGATTGCCAAATAAGGAAAACCTGTAAAATCCATAGTAAGTAATGTTTTTCCACTTGCTTTATTTTTCAAACTAATTTTATTTGATGTAATTCCTTTCATGATTAGTGCATCATTGTCAAAAGTATGTAAATCTATTAAAATTTTTCTTTTATCAACTATTCTATCTTTTGCATAGTCTATTCCAACTAATCCATCTACTAAATATAAAAAATGAATTTTTTCTTCATCCTCTTCAAATTCTAGGTAATAATTGCCTTTTCTTAATTCTTGTATATCTATTTTAAATGCTGGATGTCCACCTATTCCAAATGGTAAATTAATTAGTCCTGTATTTACTACTCTATATATTGTAGTAAGTTTATTTTCCTCAGTACGATATGTATTATATAACTCAAATTCATAAGGGTATCTTGTTAATGTATATTTATTACTCTTTAAAACATAAGAATGAAAGTGATCCAATTTAGTTATTGGTTCAAAGTCTAAATCTCTTGCAAATCCATGTTGCATTAGTTCATACGTTCTTCCACCTATCAATGTTTGATTTTTCTTTAGTTTGCCTACTATAGGGAATAATACTGGTGAATGTCTTTTCCAATATATTTTGCCATTTTCATCCATGCATTGTTCACCTTGATGTATTTTTTCTTCGCCGTTTACTTTAAAGCTTATTAATTCCCCACCTTTTTTTGATGTTAACATTTGATTGTACATAGGCTACTCCTTTCTTGATTTATACAGTATATATAATATTGCTTTTTTATGTAAATGTCAATATTTTAGGCTTAATTACAAGGAAACACTTTGTTTTAATTTATTGTCTACAATTTTTCTTAATCTTTCATTTTTTTGTTGTGTTAATCCCTTATCTTCACTTTCAATTTTTAAAGCTACACTTTGTACAGATTTTAACATTGGCATATCAACAAATAAATTTGCTATTTTAAATTCTGGAATTCCATGTTGCTTTGTTCCAAAAAATTCTCCTGTTCCTCTTAGTTCTAAGTCTTTTTCTGCAATAACAAATCCATCATTTGTTTCTTGCATTGTTTTCATTCTTTCTTTTCCTACTTGTGAACATTTGCTATTATATTTTAGCACACAATATGATTGATATTGTCCTCTTCCTACTCTTCCTCTTAGTTGATGAAGTTGTGCTAACCCAAATCTATCTGCATTTTCTACTACCATAATATTGGCATTTGGTACATTTACTCCAACTTCTATTACTGTAGTAGATACTAATATATCTATTTCTCCTTCTTTAAATTTTTTCATTATTTCATCTTTTTCTTTTGGTTTCATTTTTCCATACACACATTCTACTCTGTATTCTGGAAAAATTTGCTCTTTATATATTTTAGTCCATTCTTTTACAGCTCTTAACTCTTTTGTATTTTCATCTTCCTCCTCTTTTTCTTCAACTAATGGACAAACAACATATATTTGTCTTCCTTCATCAATATTCTTTTTTATAAATTTGTTTATTCTTTCTTCCATTTGCTTTGTCACAGCATAGGTTTCTATTTTCTTTCTGTTTGGTGGAAGCTCATCAATTATTGATATATCCAAATCTCCATATAATATTAATGCTAATGTTCTTGGAATTGGAGTTGCTGTCATTACTAATATATCCGGATTATTTCCTTTTGCTGCAATTGCAGTTCTTTGTTTTACTCCAAATCTATGTTGCTCATCTGTTACTACTAAACCTAAATTTTTAAATGTAACATTTTCTGTTATTAAGGCATGTGTACCAATTAGCACATTAATTTCTCCATTTTGTAGTCTTTCTAATATATCTTTTTTGTTTTTTGCTGTTGTTGCGCCTAATAAAAGTTCGCATTTTATTCCTAAAGGAGCTAATATTTTACTAAATTCCTCCATGTGCTGTGTTGCAAGTATTGCTGTTGGTGCCATTATTGCTACTTGATAGCCTGATTTTACTGCCTTATATGCAGATATAATACTTACAACTGTTTTACCAGAGCCTACATCTCCTTGAAGTAATCTATTCATAGTCTTTTCTGATTCCATGTCTGAATCAATTTCAGCTAATACTCTAAGTTGCGCTTTTGTCAATTTAAATGGCAATGTATTTATTACATCTGACATTTTTGCATTTTTGTCAAATACAATTCCTTTACTTTTCTCACTACTTCCCTTCAATTCTAATAATGCAAGTTGCATTGTTAGGAGTTCTTCAAATACTAATCGTTTTCTTGCTTGCATTCTATGCTCTGCATCTGTTGGAAAATGTATTTGTTCTAAACTATTTTGTAAATCTAACAAATTATATTCTTTTAAAAGGTAATCAGGTAAAGTTTCTTCTAACTTTCCTTTTGTCATATTTAACGCATTTTCTATTGTTTGCCTTATAGCTGTTTGTGACAATTTGTATGTAGTTGGATATACCGGCATTATTTTTCCTGTGTTTTTTGATGAGTCAATTTTGTCAAATACAGGATTTCTCATTTCAAAGTGATTAAATTCATTTATTGCTTTTCCAAAGAATTTATATGTTTCTCCTCTTTTTATATGCTGTTTAATATATGTTTGATTAAACCATGTTATTGTACATCTACCTGTATTATCTTCAACTATAGTTTTTAATACTGTCATATTTTTACGAATTCTATTTATATTTATTTCTGATACTACTTTTGCTTCAATTGTAACTTCTTCTCCATTGATTAAGTCTGCTATGCTTTTGGTTTTACTTCTGTCTTCATAATCTCTTGGAAAATATGTAAGTAAATCTTCTAATGTAAATATATTTAAATTGTTTAGTAATGATACTTTAGCTGGTCCTACACTTTTTACATATTGTACACTTTGTTTTAAATCGATCATTTTACTACCTCTTTCTACACAATATTTTATCAAAGCTAGACTCCAAAATCAATTATTTTTATTTCTATTATTTTTGCCATATAATTCAGTCAGTCATAAAATTTAACACACAAAATATTGTTATTTTTTATTATTTATTGTATAATATATATTGTATTTCATTTGGGGATGTATTTGGTTTCGACAGTATCCTAGAAGTATTGATAGCGAGTAGTGGATTCTCACTTGGCCACTTTAATAATGTGAGAAATTAAAAATAAACGCTGATAATAGAGAATTAGCATACGCTGCCTAATTAAAGGCGCGTCATCTTACTTTATGTGCCCACGCTTAAAGATTAAGGTGTCAAATTAGTGGGAAACAAAATTATTTTTAGTTATGGAAATAATGGGTATTTTTAAATAACTACCTTTTTAGTAAATTTGTTTGTTGTGTTATTATTTAGGGAATCTTTACAATAAACTGCACTCGGAGAAGTTGGTATGGAAAGAATATTGGACAGGAGTTCGACTCTCCTCATCTCCACCAATTAATAAAAAGCCTCTCAATTATGAGAGGTTTTTTATTTTTTTTATTAAAAGCCTTGCGTATTATTTTATTTTATGCTAATATTATAGGGTATTAAATATTTAGGGGTATAGTGTTAATGGTAGCACATCGGTCTCCAAAACCGCCTGTGAGGGTTCGAATCCTTCTACCCCTGCCATAAAAAGAAGTTAATTATAATTAACTTCTTTCCTTTTTTCTTGATATTTTGTTTTTATTACTGTATAATAATTACACTTAAAGGTGGGAGGAAAAATGGAAAAATTAAAAAAAATATTAAATAGAGAAGTTATTTTTTATACTATATTTGGTGTATTAACTACAGTCGTAAATATTACCGTATCTTATATTCTAAAAGCATTCTTTCATGTAGAGACAAATATTGCAAGTACAATTGGAATTATTGCTTGTATTATTTTTGCATATTTTACAAATCGTAAATGGGTCTTTGAATCTCATGCAAATACAGCTAAAGAAAAATGGATTGAATTTTTTAAATTCATTTTAGGAAGAGCTTTTACAATGGTTGTTGAAATTGTAGGTGTATTCTTATTAAATGACGTATTTCATGCATTTTATAACTTTGGAGATAACACAGGCTTTTTAATAAATAAATGTGTTATTACTGTAATTGTTATTATTTTAAATTTCTTTATTAGTAAATTTTTTGCTTTTAAAAAATAATATATAACATTTAATTTTTATTATTTAATAAATTGGGGGCTACTAGAATTGGAGGTATCTATGTCTAGTAGTTTTTTTAAACCGTTTTATTATTTATTTACTTTTATTTTTATACTCATATTATTTATTTCTTGCTTTTTTAGCTCCAAAATACTTCGGTTTAGAATTTTACCCTTTTAATGAAAATGAACAATATGTATGGCCATCTCCTGGCTATACTTACATAACATCATATTTTGGTTATAGAGGTTTACCAACTGCTGGAGCAACTTCATATCATGCAGGAATCGACATTGGTGCTCCAGAAGGTAGTAAATTTATTGCTATATGCGATGGAACAATTACTTTTGCTGACTTTCTAGGCGGAGGTGGCTATACTATTACTTTAACAAATGAAAATATGAAAATTACTTATTGTCACGTTTCACCTAATTATATTGTTAAAGTTGGGGACTATGTTCTAAAAGGTCAAGTTATTGGCAATGTAGGTCCAAAAAATGTTTATGGAGTTAAACGGAAATCAATATAAAGATGAAAATGGCAATCCAACAAATGGAGCTACTACAGGTCCTCATCTTCATTTAGGGATTAGGATAAATGACAAATACATTGATCCTTTAAGTTTGTTTGAATACTAAAAAAACTTCACAAATATGGCACATACTAATGTTATAAAAAAATAAGCCCTTAGGCTTATTTTTTACATATCTTCATCATTATTGTCTTCATCATGTTCATTGTCATGACCTTCTTCACATCCATCACAACCTGAACAGCACCCACCGCATTCTTCTTCATTCCAGTCTAACTCAATTATATTATGGCATTCTGGACATTCAATTTCTGTATTTTCTTCGCTATTTATATCTGCTACAAATTCATTATTGCAATATGGACATGAAATTTCAAATTCATAAGGTTCATCATCCTCATATATATCATTTTCAATTCCATCAACTGCTTTTTTTACTATTTCAATTCTATCTTCTATTACTTTTTGTTTTTCTTCAACTTCTTTTACTCTTATATCTGTTAAAAATGTTAATCTATCTATAACATCCATAAACATCATAGACAATTCTTGAAATTTATTTAAAACAAAAGCTTTTTCTTCTTTATCTTGAAAATGATTATCTAATTCTGCTAATATTGATTGATAATGATTTTTTAAATCTGACATTGGTTTTATCCTTTCAAACTATACTCTTTCCATATATTCACCAGTTCTAGTATCTATACGGATAACATCTCCAATATTTATAAACATTGGAACTGAAATTTCATAACCGTTTTCTAGTGTTGCTGGTTTTCCAGAAGTTGTAGTTGTATTTCCTGCAAATCCTGGTTCTGTATATGTAACTTCTAATTCAACAAACATTGGTGGCTCAACTGAAAATACATTTCCTTTATAAGATAATATTTTTACATTCATATTTTCCTTTAGGAATTTTAAGCTGTCTCCAAGTTGTTCTTTATTTAATGGTAATTGCTCATAAGTTTCATTATCCATGAAATAATATATATCACTATCATTATATAAATATTGCATTTCTCTTTTTTCTATTTGAGCTGCTGCATATTTATCTGATGGATTAAATGTTTTTTCAATAACTGCTCCTGAAATTACATTTTTTAATTTTGTTCTAACAAATGCCGATCCCTTTCCTGGTTTTACATGTTGGAACTCTACTACTTTAAATACATTTCCATCCATTTCAAATGTTGTTCCATTTCTAAAATCTCCTGCCATATATACATCTGCCATGTTCAATTTCCCCTTTCAAAATTCATTTATTTTTATTACTTATTAATTTTTTTCAAAGCCTTTATATTATACACCTTATTTGCCTTAAAATCAAGCTTTTTATTTTGCTTTATCTACTATAATATAATTTTTATCAGATTTCGTTAAATTTATGCAACCAGATTTTGTAATTAAAGTAGTATCTTCAATTCTTACTCCAAATTCTCCAGGAATATATATTCCTGGCTCATTTGTAACTACCATATTTTCTTTAAATGTATTGTCATTTTTATAACTCACAATTGGTGCTTCATGTATATCCAGTCCAACACCATGTCCTAGTGCATGTACTAAGCTATATCCATTTAATTTAAAATCATTTTCTACATTTCTTGCTAATATCCTGATATTTGCTCCATCCTTCATGTCTTTTTCTGTTTGTAATTGATTTTTTAGCACTAGATTATATATTCCTCTTATTTTTCCAGGAACAAACCCAGCAAATACGGTTCTTGTCATATCTGAACAGTATCCTTTATATTTACATCCAAAATCTATTGTAATTGGATCTCCTAAATCAATTTTTCTTTCTGTAGTTTTCGCATGCGGTTTAGATGAATTTGATCCTGAAGCTACAATCGTTTCAAAAGCTAAACTTTCTGCTCCGTTCTCAGTAAAAAATTTTTCTATTTCAAGTGCTATTTGTTTTTCCGTCATTCCAACTTTTATATATTCTACTAAATGTTCAAAACACTTATCTGTAATTTCGCATGCTTTTTTTAGTAATTCTATTTCGTTATTATCTTTTATAAATCTTTGCTTTTCAATTATATTTTCTGTTTCTTCTAAATGATTTGCTTTATATTTGTGCATGTAATTTTTATATGTTGCATAAGTAACATAATTTTCTTCAAATCCAACATTTTCACAGAATGAAAAAAAGTTTTCATAGTCATATTCACTAATATCAGTGTAATTATATACTATAATTTCGTCGTCTATTGTAATAGTTGACTGTACTTCTTCAATATATCTTGCATCTGTAATATAATAATTTTCTTTACGTGTTATGAGCAATACTCCCTCAGCGCTAATACCTGTTAAGTATCTAATATTGACTGGATTAGATACAATCATCCCTTGTATATCTAATCCTCGAAGTTGTTCTCTTAGACATTTTATTTTTTCATTCATAAAATCACCCACTATTTACCTTATTTTATTTTGCAAGTCCTAAAGTAAATATTTTCCACACTATATTCTGTAATATATCCGCTGGTACAAATATAGCAATTAAGGTGCTAGCAACAATAAATGGTCCAAATGGAATGTATTCATTAGCTCCTTTTTTCTTGCTTATAAGTATTGCAATACTTATAATTGCAGCTAGTAGAAATGATAAAACAGCAACAATAATAATATTGTCTCTTCCTAAGAATAATCCTAATGCTCCCATTAGTTTTACATCTCCAAATCCCATTGCTTCTTTTCCAGCAATAAATCCTCCTATTACAGTAATAAGTAAAAATATTCCTCCACCTATTATCATTCCTAATAGGTTGTTTGTAAGTACATTAAGACCTAATCCTGTATTTGAAATGACCTCAATAAATGTAAAAGCTAATCCAGTTTCAAATAAACTAAGTGTTAGCCTATTTGGAATAATTTGAAGTTTTAAATCAATACAAAATGCTATTAATAGCATTGGTACAAGTAGTGCATATTTGAATAAATCTATACTTACTCCAAAAAAATATACTAGTCCAACAAACATAATAGCTGTTATACTCATTAATATATAGTTTGGTTTAAGTATTTTTTTATATTCTATAAAAAAATCTTTTGAGAAAACTTTTTTATATTCTGGCATACGTTTATTGCACCAATCTATAAATTGACCTGATATAAATCCTATTATTCCAAATATTACATAAATTAATATGTGTGTATCATTGATGTACATTTTTTTCTCCTTTGTTTTTCTTTAAATATCTTTGTATAATCTTATTTTCAATTGGTCTTTTGAATTTTGTAATCCAAATATCTTTTTCATTAATTGGCTTGACCAATATTGGAAACATTTTTGCTCTATTGGCTCCTATTACATCTGTAAATATTTGATCTCCCACAACTGCTATTGCTTCATTTGTTAGATTCATTATTTTTTTTGCTTTATTTAATCCTTTTATACATGGTTTTTTAGCAAAAAATATATATGGAACCTCTATCTTTTTTGCTGTATTTTCAACTTTTTCTTTATGATTAGAATTAGAAACAATACACAATTTTATGCCATTTTCTTTCATGTTATTTGCCCATTCCTTTATGCCTTCTGGCATGTTTTTGTCAAAATCTATTAAAGTATTGTCTACATCTAATATAAGTCCTTTTATGTTATTTTGCTCTAACATTTGAATTGTTATTTGTTTTACACTTTCTAAATATAATCTAGGATATAACAGCATCTTGCCTCCAAAAATAAGCTATTTTTCTTTTTTAATATTATCAGTATGCTTAAGATTTGTCAAGGAGAACTTTTCACGATTTTTTGTTATGATTTCCTTTTAAATTCTTGACTAAAAAGATAAGTTGTGATAGCCTATATTAGAAGTAATATTTAAGGAAGGATGATATACAAATGACAGATATAGAAAAAAAATTCATATTTACAGTAATTGGCTTTTTAATTTTAATTATGATTGTTGTTTTATGTATAAAAAGTTCTAATAAAAATAAATTAGAACAACAAAAAGCTAGTGAAAATAATACTCAACTTGAAGATTATGTTACTTCTTTTGAAAAAATAGGAAGTGATGTTAAAGTAAATAATAATGAAGATTTAGCAAAAACTAAAACATATAACAATGTTGAAATGTCTAATATTAAATTTACTTCTCAAAACGGAAATAGTGTATTAGTAGCAGATGTTAAAAATATTGGAGAAATAAAACACGAAAAAGAAATAATTACTTTAAGTATTATTGGTAGCGATGATACTGAAATAGCAACTCTTGATACAATTTTAACTGATTTAGAACCTGGTGAAACAAAACAACTTACTGTTTTAGCAACCGCAGATATAGTAAATGCTAAGAATTTTATAATTAAAGAAAAATAAAAAAGGTATGCCAATACAAAAATATTGGCATACTTTTTTATTTGCAAAATCTATGATTACCTATTGTTATTGTCATTGGCCTAGACCAAATCCATTTATTTGTAGCGGTATTTGGATTAAAATAGTATATTGCACCATAACTAGGGTCCCATCCATTCAAAGCATCTTGAGCAGCTTTTTTTGAAGTCGAATCTGGAGACATATTTATTTGCCCATCTGACACAACATCAAAAGCTCCTTTCTGATAAATAACACCTGCTATCGTATTTGGAAACGAACTACTTTTTACACGGTTTAAAACTACTGCTGCAACAGCAACTTGCCCTGAATATGGTTCGCCTCTTGCTTCTCCATGAACCAATCTAGCCAATAAATCTAAATTACTTGAATAACTTGAACTAGAATTACTATTCGAAGAATTGTATATTCCCATAGCTTTTAAAGTCTTTTTCCCTGCTATTCCGTCTACAGTTAATCCATTTTTTGATTGAAACCATCTTACTGCTTTTTGTGTCTGTGTTCCATATATTCCGTCTATACTTCCGCTATAATATCCCCATCTTTTTAACTTTGTTTGTATTTGTGTTACTTCGCTTCCTCTTGAGCCATATTTTGATAATGCTTCTACTTTATCGTTTCTAAAAAATACATTATATGAAACAAATACTGAAAAAGCCATCACAATTATAATCATTGATATTATTGTTTTTTTATTTTTTAACATAAAAATACACCTACTTTGGTAAAATTAATTATTTTTATTTTAACCAAATTAGGTGTTTATATACATTAATTTAGAATATTCCTACAATGTTTCCATTTTCATCTAAATCTATACTCTCTGCTGATGGAACCTTAGGTAACCCTGGCATTGTCATTATTTTTCCTGTTAATACTACTATGAATTCAGCTCCTGCTCGTAAAACAACATCTTGTACATGTATAGTAAAAGGTTCTTTGCATTCCAAATTTTTCGGATCATCAGAAAAAGAATATTGAGTCTTTGCAATACATACAGGCATATTTTCATATCCCATTTTTTTAATTTCTTCAATATGTTGTTTAGCTTTATCTGTAAATTCTACATCTTCTGCTCCATATATTTTTTGTGCTACTGCCTTAATCTTGCTTTCTATTGATTCACTTAGCTCATAAGCAAATTTAAAGTTTGTAGGCTCTTGTGCTAAATCGACTATTTTTTGTGCTAAGTCTTCTGCTCCTTCTCCACCTTTTTCCCAGCTTTCAACTAAGCTCAAATTTATTCCTTTTTCCTGTAATTTATTTTGTAAAAATTTAATTTCATTTTCAGTATCATGTGTATATTTATTTATGGCCACTATAACATTTAATCCATAATTATTTTTTAAATTATCAACATGTCTTTCTAGGTTTTCAAAGCCCTTTGCTAAATATTCAACACTTTCATTTTTTATATCTTCTTTTGGCATTCCACCATGATATTTTAATGCTTTAATAGTTGCCACACATACTATTGCATCTGGTTTTAAGTTAGCTTTTCTACATTTTATATCTAAGAATTTTTCTGCTCCTAAATCTGCACCAAATCCAGCTTCTGTAATCACATATTCCCCTAATTTCAAAGCAAGCTTTGTTGCAATTACACTATTGCATCCATGTGCAATATTTGCAAATGGTCCACCATGAACTATTGCAGGTGTTTGTTCTAAACTTTGTACTAAATTTGGGTTTATAGCATCTTTTAGCAATACTGTCATTGCTCCATCTGCTTTCAAGTCTTTTGCTGTTATTGGTTTATTGTCTTTAGTATATCCGACAATAATATTCCCAATTCTTCTTTTCAAATCATTTATATCTGTTGCCAAGCAAAAGATAGCCATTATTTCAGATGCAACAGATATATCAAATCCATCCATTCTTGGCACTATATTTTTTTCTTGTGATAATCCTGTATTTACTGTTCTTAGTTGTCTGTCGTTTAAGTCAACACATCTTTTCCACACAACTCTGTCAAATTCTAATTCATTTCCAAAATATATATGGTTATCTATCATTGCTGACAATAAATTATTTGCAGATGTAATTGCATGTATATCTCCTGTAAAATGTAAATTTATATCTTCCATTGGTGCTATTTGACTATGTCCTCCACCTGTTGCTCCACCTTTTATTCCAAACACAGGTCCAAGAGATGGCTCTCTTAATGCTAACACAGCTTTTTTTCCTATTTTTCTTAATCCATCAGCTAGTCCTATTGCCATTGTAGTCTTTCCCTCTCCAAGTGGTGTTGGGTTTATAGCTGTTACTAAAATTAATTTTCCATCTTTTTTATTTTTTAATTCTTTATATACTTCGGGAGAAATTTTTGCCTTAAATTTTCCATATTGTTCTAGTTGCTCTTCTTGGATGTTTAATTTTTCGGCTATTTCTGTTATCTTTTTTAATTTTGTATTTCTTGCTATTTCAATATCTTCCATCTATATTCTCCTTTTAATATATATTTTATTTACTAAAATTAAAATAATAATCCTATAATAACTCCAATAGTTGCTCCTACAATAACTTGAACCGGAGTATGTCCTAATACCTCAACTAACTTCTCAGAAACTTGTAGTCCTGTTAGTCCAGGCGTTTCAACTATTTTATTTAACAATTTTGCCTGTTTTCCAGCAGCTCTTCTAACTCCAGCTGCATCATACATTACAATAAATGAAAAAATTAATGACACAGCAAATAAAGGTGAATTAATTCCAACATTTTTTCCTATCATTGTAGTTAATGATACTACAACTCCAGAATGTGAGCTTGGCATTCCTCCTGCTTGCATTAATTTTTTAAAATTAAACTTTTTAGTTTTTATTAAATCATAAATAAATTTAAATAATTGTATTCCAAACCATACCATAAATGGTACAATTATATACTTATATTCTTTAAAAAAATTAAAAATCCCCTGCATCTTCTATTCCTCTTCTTGTACAAAACTTTCTTCTTTTGTTTCTTCTCCATCTTTTAACAAAATAGTGATTCTTTTTTCAGCATTTTCTAGCAAATCATTACATTGTTTTGAAAGTTTCATTCCTTCTTCAAATTTTGAAACTGAATCTTCTAATGATAAATCTCCATTTTCTAATTCAGTTGCTATTTTTTCTAACTCTTTTATAGTTTCTTCGAAACTACCTTTTTTCTCCATAATATACTCCTATTTTTCATTTATAATTCCTGTGGTAACATCCACAATATATCCACTTATAGTCTGAGTTGTTTTTGTATCATAAACTGTTACCAAATATTTGCCATCATTTTGAATGCTTATATTAAAATCAATACCATCTGTATTTCCAAATTTCTCTGTCCATTTATCCTTAACAAGACTGATTGCTTTTGCTTCTTTTGGTGTCATTGCATTTTCGTCTGCAACTGTTTCTTTGCCTGCTGCTGCAATACTATTATTCTCAGAATCATTATTTTTTTCTTCATTAGACTCAATATTGCTATCTAATATATTATCTAGCATATCATCTAATCCATTATTAGCATCAGGTAACACTTCTCCAACGCCTAGTTTATCTTGCTCTATTGGCTGTTTTCTAAATTGTTGGTATACTACACATATTAAAGCAAATAATATTATTGTAATTACTATTGCAATTACTATGTTTTGGGTTGTTTTTTTCATTTTTTTCTCCTTACCTATATAATTTTTGCTTTTGTTTCTCCATCTTGCATTCTAATAGATATTTCGTCTTCTTTTCTTAGCATGTTTTTGCTTTTTATAACAATTCCATCTTTTAAAATTATTCCATATCCTCTTGCTAATGTTTTTAGTGGACTTAATGAATCTAACTTTAATATTAGATTTTGAGTTATAGACTTGTCATTTTGCAATTTACTTTTCACACTGTGTTGCATTGATTTTACTTTCATATCAATTACCATATACTGTTCATTTACTTTTTGTAAAATTCCAGTAAATGCTTTTCTAGTCATACATTTTTCATATCTAAGCTTAATTAACTGCAATTTTCTTATTAATGCTTGTTCATACCTTCGTTGGTAATTTTTAATTTTCATTTTTAATTCTGCAACATCCGGTACTGCAAGTTCAGCTGCTGCTGATGGCGTTGGCGCTCTTAGGTCTGCAACAAAGTCTGATATTGTAAAATCTGTTTCGTGTCCAACAGCAGAAATAACTGGTAATTCTGAATTATATATTGCTCGTGCAACAATTTCTTCATTAAATGGCCATAAATCTTCAAGTGAACCTCCACCTCTAGCTACAATAATTACATCTGCTAATTTATGTTTATTCATAAATTCAATACCTTTAGCAATTTTTTGTGCTGCTCCGCTTCCTTGGACTGGTACTGGTAACAACCTAATATGCACATTTGGATTTCTTCTGGTAGATACATTGATAATATCTCGTATTACCGCTCCTGTATTTGAAGTAAGTACACCAATTGTTTCTGGCATCATTGGTATTGCTTTTTTATAATTCTGATCAAATAGTCCTTCTTTTTCAAGCTTTGCTTTTAGTTCTTCATACTCTGCTCTCAAGTCACCCATTTTTCCAAGTTGCTTTATAGCTTTAGCATATAATTGATATGTACCATCTCTTTCAAAAACAGATACACTTCCAAGTATCATTACCTTCATTCCATCTTGTGGAACAAAATCTAAATGTGCTGTATATGTTTTAAACATTATTGATTTTATTAAAGATTTTTCATCCTTTAGAGTAAAATATATATGACCAGTGTAATGATTTTTTAGATTTGAGATTTCTCCTTCTACTAAAACATTAGTAAAATACTCATCATCTTCAAATTTATCTTTTATATATTTATTTAATTCGCTTACACTTATTGGATTATATATCATACCTACTCCTCATTTGTTATTCCTGTCTGTTTTATAATATTAGCTAGAATTCCATTTATAAAAGATGGTGAATTTTCGTCTCCATACTTTTTAGCAATTTCAACAACTTCATTTACTACAACTTTATATGGTAATTTCGCATACACTATTTCATAAGTAGCTAATTTTAATAATGCTGTATTAACTTTTGAAATTCTTGAAATATCCCATTTTTCTTTCAAATTTTGAGATATTAATTTTAATATTTCTTCTTCATTTTCATTAATACCAAGTATTGTTTGATTTATATATGTTTTTGCTTTTTCTTGATTAATTTCTTGTTCATTCAAAAACATTTCAATTTGCTCACTGTATTCACTTTTTTCATTTTTTTGAATTTCTAAGCTATATAGTAATTCAAAAGTAAGTTCTCTTGTTTCTGTTCTAGTCATGTATTTGTTACTCCCTTTTTATAACTTATCTATAAAATTTTTTATCTTATCTTTTACTCTCTCTTTATTTTTTTGATAGTAATTTCCTGCCCATATACATATAAGTATTAATGCCATTATAAGTAAAATTTTATATAAATTTGTACAAAATAGTAAGATTGCCAAGGCTATACCTACTAACCCGCCAACAATACCACCGCCATATTTGTCACAAAACATTCTGAAATTTTCCATTTGTTTCGCTCCTTTCAATTTTATTCCTGAACTGCTGGTTTTACAGGTTCAATATCTTTTACTTTTATATTAACTTCTTTTACTTCTAAGTCAGAAGTATTTTTTATTGTTGTTTTAATCTTGGTTTGTAGATTAGTTGAAAGCTCTTTTATTATTGCATTTTCTTTAACACTCAAGTTTACAAATACTGTTACATTATTTTCTTTATCTAATTCCACTCTTGTTGTTACATTTTCGGCACTTTCAAAACCTTTTACTACACTATTTACAAGATTTTCAATTGTATCTTTTGTGATTAATAATTTTCCGTCTGAATTTTCTAACAATATACCATTTTTATAATCCATTTCTTGCTTTGAAGTTGAATCAAAAAATATACATTTGATAGCTAATAAAATAAACATTACACTTAATGCTAATATAATATTAGAAACTACTTCATCTTGAAGTATATTTACAATTATACTATGTACTAATTCTACATTTAACCAGCCAAATATTACTAAACATGTAATTATTGATAATATAAGTATTAGACTCGAAAACAAGGCCAGTCCTATTCTATCTAAGATCTTCATTTTTATTTCATCCTTTCTTACTTATTTTAAAGCATATTTTATGGTTTAAACTTTAAATTAGGCACAGTAAAAAATTATTGTGCCTAATCTTTTTTATTATTCTTTATCTTCTTCTTTGTCGTTTTCCACTCCCATGTTTTCTGTACTAACTCCTTGAATGTGGACATTAACTTCAACTACTTTTAATCCTGTCATACTTTCAACTGCTTTTTTTACTTTATTTTGAATTTCAAAGGCAACATCAGGAATTCTTACTCCATATTCCACTATAATGTTTACATCTATTTTTGTTTCTTTTTCTCCTGTTTCTACTTTTATTCCCTTTGATAAATTCTTTTTACCACTAAGTACTTCTGATATTCCTCCTGCAAATCCTCCTGACATTTGAGCTACTCCTGGCACCTCAGATACTGCTACTCCAGCAATTACTGAAACAACATCATCTGAAATTTTTATATTTGTATTATTTTCTAATGCTACTTCCCCATTATTTTCAATAACTTTTTCAACCTCTTTTACTTCTTTATTTTCTTCTTCCATAAAGAAACCTCCTTTTTCTCAAGAATTATTATATCTTTAGATATATATTAGTATATCAATTTTGTTGGAATTTTACAACTATTTTGCCTTATTTTTTTTATATTTATCATAAATTTGTGGCCATGAATATACTCTCTGCAAATCATTTGCCTCCACAGCTTGATTACAGGTAGAAGTATATAAAAATGTAATTATTCCACCGCTTTGTACATTTCTGCAGTGTGCAACACTATCATCAATGAACATCTCAACATCATTTTCTTTTGAAGCATTTAATTTATTCTGTGCATTCATTACAAGTTTATCATATACTATATTGTTTTTTTCAAGCCATTTTTGAGTATAGTTTTGTACTAAATGACTATCTTCTTCAAATTCATATCTTGAAGTTATTATTATTATATTATTTCCTTCTTGTTTTAACTTTTTTAGAATCTCTGCCACTTCATCTTTTGGTGTTGCTATTGTTAGCATATCTATAAAATATCTCTCCCAAAATAAATCTGTTTGCTCTTTTGACCAGTCAGGATACATTGTTTCTATATAATTATGGTCTGCTATTTTACCATATTGTTTTGGGTCCCCACTATTTCCAAATTCTATATCTGACTTTTGTGCATTTGTAAATACACTTTCAAATGAGTTTGATATTGTATCATCTATGTCTATTCCTATATTCATTTTTCTTCACTCCTTATTTTTTATAGGTTTTAATTTTAACATACTAAAATTAATTTATCAATACATAAAACCTTTGTTTGTCTTTTAAATTATATAATGTTATATTTCATATTTTCATACTCAAATCGTTCTATCTTCTTTAGACTAATAACTGTTTTTACCGCTTTTTTATCTACAAAAAATTTCTCCATTTATTTATTAAAAAATAAATGTAAACACTTTTTGTGTCTACATTTATTTTATTACTTTGCATTAAATGTTTACTTTATTTTACCATTTCATGTTGTGTTGTAATATTTCCCGCATTGTCTTTTACAACGACTTTTACTGAATTGTTTGTTATGCTTTCAGCATTAATTAATACACTTCCTGATGCTGTTGCAAGATCATTTTTATCAATTAAAGCATATTCTCCACCTGTACTTAAATAATATTCATATTCTTTTATACCTGTTTCTTCATCAGTAGCTATTACACCAATTTTGATTGTTACTTTTGTACCTTGTGTTGTTTTTGCTCCATACGTTACTTCTGTTTGTATTTCTTTAATTACAGGAGCTTTTGTATCTTCTACATTAATTGTACTAACATTTCCATAATTTGTTCCATCTGTTGCAACTGCATATATTTTATCACCATGTTTTAAGTTTGTAATTGCTCCAGTATAATTTTTATAATCTCCACTTAAAGTATTAACCTTATATTTTATGCTTAAGTTTGGGTTAGTAATTAGCTCTATTGAACATGTCCCCTTATTCCAAACAGGTTCTCCTGCTGTTACAGTTCCTTGGAATATAGTTCCTCCTCCACTGCTACTACCAGTTGTAATTACATTAGTTATAGTTGCCATTCCTTCATTTCCCGCAACATCTGCCGATGTTACTTTTATATCGTAAGATTGACCTTCAAGTAGTCCTGTAAATGCATAAGTTGTTGAAGTTGTAGTTGATTTTTGTGAATCAATTGTTTCACCATATAAAACATCAGATGATTTCTTTATACAATACGTATATGTTGGACTAGATGGCATTCCTGATTCAGCATCTCTACTTGATACTGTTACACTTATGCTATTAGCTGTTTTCTCAGCTTTTTCAATTGTTATTGTTGGTTTTATTGTATCTAATATATTTATTACAGTTTCTAGCTCTCCATATCTATCTGACACTAATTTTGCATATACTTTGTCTCCACTAAGCAAACCAGTAACTGTAGTTCCTACTGTCCATCTATTAGATGTTCCATTTTTTTGCCATTGTATTTCATAGTTATCATCATTTACATTAATAGCTTCCAATTCTATTGTAGCTTTTCCATTGCTCCAAACTGTAATTCCTTTTTGTCCAACTCCTGCTTGTGTTTGCATTAAAGAATTTAATTCATTTATTAATGAATTAACATCATTATTGTCACCTTCTATAGATGATTCCGTTTGTTTAGCTAATTCTTTACTTTGTTTTATTAAGCCTTCATCACCAAATACCGTAGATATTGTCACTCCAGCTAATATTAGCATTATTGCAATAGTTACTACTAATACAATCATAGTAATACCTTTATTCTCGCCAACCTTTTTCATACGTTTCTTACTCTCCTTCTATAGTTTATACTATTCAAGATCTTTTACTTAAAGTTACTATATTTTCGCCCAAAAGTAAACAAGATTTTATATTGCCTTATTGTATTGTTAAGCAATATTTTTTATTTATATTTCTTTTTTCTTACTCTCTGTAAGGTTTTGTTGTTTTTCTCTCAATATATCTGGTTAGATTTGATATTTTTGTTACAAACTTTTAATATTTTTGTAACAAAAATGTAATATAAGAGGCATTACTCTAACTATGCCTCTTATACATTTTTATTTATATTCTTCTACTTCTTTTTTAATTTTTGATATAAAATCTTCTAGTCCCATTGCTCCAATGTCACCATCTGATCTTGAACGAACTCCTACAGCATTTGCTTCTACTTCTTTATCTCCAATAATTAACATATATGGAATTTTTTGAAGTTGTGCTTCTCTAATTTTGTAACCAATTTTTTCTTGTCTTTCATCAAGTTCTGCACGAATTCCATTGTTGTCTAATTCTTCTAAAACTTTTTCTGCATATTCTTTATGGCTATCTGCTATTGGTAATATTTTTACTTGTACTGGTGATAACCATGTTGGAAATGCACCTGCATAATGTTCTGTTAAAATGCCAATAAATCTTTCAAATGAACCAAACAATGCTCTATGTAGCATAATTGGTGTTTTCTTTTCTCCGTCTGAATCAATGTATGATAAATTAAATCTTAATGGTAATTGGAAATCTACTTGTACTGTTCCCATTTGCCATTCTCTTCCTAAACAGTCTTTCATTTTAATATCAATTTTTGGACCATAGAAAGCTCCATCACCTTCATTTACACGATAGTTGTCTTTACCACATATTTCATCTAATACATCTTTTAAGTCCGCTTCTGCTTTATTCCATAAATTGATGTCTCCAATATAATCTTCTGGTCTAGTAGATAATGTTAATATGAAATCTAGTCCAAATATGTTATATAGTTTTTTAGCAATTTCAAGAATGTTTTTAATTTCCTCTTTAATTTGTGATTCCATAACATAGTTGTGTGAATCATCTTGTCTAAACATTCTTACACGGAATAAACCATTTAATTGTCCAGATTTTTCGTTACGATGTATAACATCTATATCACTAAATCTTAAAGGTAAGTCTTTGTAACTTCTTAATTTGCTTTGATAAATTTTAATAGAGTTTGGACAGTTCATTGGTTTTAAAGCCTGTTCTTTTCCATCACTATCTATTAAAACAAACATATCATCTTTGTAATGATCCCAATGTCCTGATGTTTTCCATAAAATACTGCTGTTTAATTGTGGACCAGAAAATTCTTGATATCCTCTTTTTTTATGTTCTTTTCTCCAAATGTCTATAAGTATATTCATCATTGTAAAGCCTTTTGGCATCCAATATGCCATACCTGGTGCAGTTTCATCAAAGAAGAATAAATCTAATTCTTTTCCTAATTTACGGTGATCTCTTTTTTTAGCTTCTTCTAACATGTGTAAATATTCTTCTAGCATACTTGCTTTAGGAAATGCTATACCATAAATTCTTTGAAGAGTTTGTTTTGTTTCGTCTCCTCTCCAATATGAAGCTGATGAATGTAATAATTTAAATGCTTTTACTGAACCTGTGCTCATAATATGTGGTCCTGCACATAATTCTTTAAATTCACCTTGATCATAAAAACTAATTTCTTCGTCTTCTGGTAATTCTTCAATTAGTTCTACTTTGTATGGTTCTTTTCTATCTTTCATTAACTTAATAGCTTCTTCCCTTGGAAGAGTATATCTTGTAATTGGTAAATCCTCTTTTACAATTTTTTTCATTTCTTCTTCGATTTTAGCTAAATCTTCCTCTGTAAATGGTTTTTCTACATCAAAATCATAATAGAATCCATTGTCAATAGATGGACCAATTGTTAATTTTGCTCTATCTCCATATAGTCTTTTTATAGCTTGTGCCATAATGTGAGATGTTGTGTGCCAATATGCCTTTTTACCATCTAAATCATCAAAAGTTAAAATTTCTAATTTACAGTCTTTTTCAATTATAGTACGTAAATCTTTTACCTCTCCATCGATTCTTGCGGCCATAGCATTTCTTGCTAAACCTTCACTTATTTTTTTTGCAACCTCTAAAACAGAAGCTCCTTCGTTTACTTCTATTTCAGAACCGTCTTTTAATTCTACTTTTACCATAGTTTCTCCTCCTTTATTATTTAAAAGTGTGCCAATGGGGACGGAGATTTTTGGCACATTTACAAATTTATTTTTAATTATTTTTTTAGTAATTAGAATGTGCCAAAAATCTCCGTCCCCATTGGCACACTTAATAGCAATACAAAAGCACTCCCAAAGTATTGCTACTTTAGGAGTGCTTATATACACGGTTCCATCCTATTTTTTACTTAATTACTCTTTAACGCAGATATACGCCTAGCTTTTAACTAGGAACCAATGAGGTAGTTTTTCAAATCTGTTTATTTAAGTTGGTTTTCAGCCGGTGACCAACTCTCTCTTTCAACAACCTTGATTTTACTTTGTCTCATTCTTGTCTTTATTTTTTAAACTATATCTTATTATACTCGCTGTTAACATAAGTGTCAAGTAGTTTTATATAAGTTTTAATATATCTTCCTTTGGTTGAACTCCTATTGTTCTTCCTGTTTCAGCACCATTTTTCACAATTATAAATGCTGGAATTGTCATTATTTCATATTTTTCAGCTAATTCATGATTTTCGTCTACATTTACTTTGCATACCTTTACTTTATCTCCCATTTCTTCTGCAATTTTATCTATTATTGGAGACATCATTCTACATGGTCCACACCAATTAGCCCAAAAATCTATCAAAACTGGTACTTCTGCCTCCATTACTTCTTTTTCAAAATTATCTTTATTTAACTCTATTACACTCACTTTATTTTCCTCCTAACTCTTTTATTTAAGTACAGCCAAACCTGCTTTTGTTCCTTCATATATAGCTTTAGATATTTGAAGTAATCCACCTGTACAATCTCCACATGCAAACAAGCCTGGTACTGTTGTTTCCATATTCTCATTCACAACAATATTATTATTTTCAATTCTAGCGCCTATTTTTCTTGCTATATCTGTACTTGATGCAGTTCCAACTGCAACAAATACACCACTTATTTTTTGTTTTGTATTGTCTTCAAATTCTACTTCTTCAAGCTTGCCATTTCCCCTGAACTCTCTTATTTTTTTATCATTTACTTTTAATCCATTGCTTCTATTTTCAATTATTCTGTTTCCATTTGTAAATATAGTTACAGAATTTACAACAGGTTTTAATGTTTCAAATTCATGTATTGCATAATTTCCTTCTCCTAATACAGCTACATCTTTTTCTTTGTAGAAAAACGAGTCACATATTGCACAATAACTTACACCTTTGCCTTCAAATTCTTTTATGCCTTTTATATTAGGAATATTTCTATTTGTTCCAGTTGCTAATATTACTGATCTAGCATTATATTTAGAATTTATTGTTTCTATTGTAAAACAATCTTTATATTCAATGTTTATTACCTCATCTTGTACTATTTCTACACCTAAATTAACAGCTTGATTCAATCCATTTTCATATAGTTTTTTTCCGGATATTCCGTTTGCAAATCCATAATAATTATCTATTTTCTCTGCTTTTTCAAGAGATCCATTTCCTTTTGATATAACTAATGTAGACAAATTTCTTCTTTTAGCATAAATAGCTGCTGTAATTCCTGAAGGTCCACTTCCAATTACTATCACATCATACATTTTTTCATCGCCTCCTCACTAGTTTTATATACATTTTATTTGTTTTCTTCAGTTATTATACACTAATTTTATATTTTTTAAAATATAAAGCTAAAAATAATTTTTGTATTATTTTTTATTTTTTCTCTTGACAAAGCGAACATATTTTTGTATACTATATACGAACATTGATTCGGGAATATGTTCTATTTGGAGGTATTAATTATGAACATCTTAAAAACTAGAAATAATGTAATCTCATATACAGTAAATAAGGAAATAAGCTCAAATTGCTATGTTGCGGTTGATGGTGGAGAAGTTGTAGTTAATGCTCCATGGTATTTTTCTAGAAAACAAATTCAAACAATTATTGAAGAAAAAAGACAATGGATTCTAAATAAAATTGAAGAATATCAAGAACAAAATCGAGTATATTCTGACAAAGGTAGTATTGTAATTTTAGGTTCTGCTCATCAAGTACGTTTATATTACAAAAGCCAAAATGCTCCTAGTATAAATATAGTTAATCGCACAATTGAAGTAGTACTTCCTAATAAATACAAAAAGCTAGAAACTACTCAAATTTTAAAAATATTAGTTGATAAACTTTATGAAAAAGTTGCTGAACAAGAAGTAGAACGAGCTATGGAAAAAACAAGATTACTTCTTGGATATGCTCCTGAAGATTATGAAATAAAAAAATTAGCTAATAATGTTATAGCACACTTTTCTAGCAACGAACAAAAAATATCAATTAATTCAAATATAGCTAAGTATGACAGAAATGTAATTGACTACATTGTATTGCATGAATTTTGTCATATAAAATATAAAATTCACACTAAGAATTTCTGGAAAATAATTGCTAAATATATGCCAAGTTATGAAAAATACGAAAATATTTTAAAAGGCTTGTCATATTAAAGTAACCTCAATTAGTTTTTAACATCAAAAATGCTAACCATTATGTGTTAGCATTTTTGATGTTATTCTAACAATTCATTTTATAGTTCTTCATCTACCATAATTTTAGCATAATATTTTCCATCAAATTCTTTATCATATTCAATATCTGCAAATATTTCTGGCATTTCTTCTTGGAAATATCTTAGTAAAGGAATAAGTACTTGTCTTATTGAAGGATGTACATGTTTTGTTGTTCTTAGGCTTAAAATATGTTTCCATTCTCTAATATTAGCTGTCATAACATATTCTGCTGCTACCGAATGAGGTAATACTTCTCTGCACATATCTGTTGTAGCTCCTAATTCTTTCATTCTCATATATCTTACTTCTATTTCTTGCATTGCTTTTTTCCATTCCTCATATATTGCTTTATCTTCTATATATGATGGATTAATAAATGCAATTTCATTTCCATATTTATCTTTGTCATAACTGCAATATCTTGTTGACTCTATTGAAAAACTTGCATGTCTATGTCTTGTTAGGTCTTTATATGATCCAACATCATCATAAATTCTAACTGTAATTTTTTCATGTTCTAATACAGATTCATGTCCTTTATTTAAGCAATTTTTTAATAAGTTTTTATATGATTCTTCTGAAACCATTCCTTCTGAGCGATAGCAAGTTCTACAAGCTTTTTCTATTTTTTTCATTATTTGTATTCCATCAATTTTTTCTACTTTTATCCATGGTTCTACTATTCTCATTTATTATTCCTCCCATTTTTTACTTCAATTACTATATCAAAAAATTTAAAATATTACAAGAAAATTTTTAAAAAAGAAATTTTAATATAGCAATAGAAAACGAGTTTGAATAAATCAAACTCGTTCAAGGAGATATTTATCTGAGAAAATTATTTTCTCAGATAAATTTTGTATGCCATAAGGGCATACAGACTATGACCACTGAGGAACAAGTCCTCGTAAAAAGCTTTTCCTTCAAAAAGTTGCTCACACAACTTCTGAAAGATCACTTCTTCTTCTAACCAGATTATCTGGTTAGAAATTTGTTCTGTCTCATCGAGGTGTCTCTGCCTCTTTCCTACCATTTCCGCTACCGCCACACCAAAGTCCTCGTCGGACTTTGATGGGTCGAGAATTGAGGGTCCTTTCACAAGGACTTTAACCTTTTCCACAATCAGTCCGGTTTCCTCTTCTGCTTCACGAATAGCTGCATTTTCTTTGTTTTCGCCATCTTCAATCAGTCCTGCTGGCACCTCAATGTACCATTGCCCCGTAGTGGAGCGAAACTGCTTAATGAAAGCGATTTTTCCGTTGTTTTTTACAATCACAGCAATCGACGGTTTGCTGTGAATGATAGTATGTGTCAGCACAGGATTTCCCTGTTCATCAACATACGACACCTTCAGCCCCTCCATCCGGGGGGTTTTGAAAACTTGTTCTTGACTTACTTTTTTATAGTTGTCCATGTTGTTTCTCCTTTTTAAAATTACTTAAATATATTATATCATATTTTTACTTTTTATGCAATGTTTATAGGTTTAATTGAAATCAGGTACATTGTATATTAGTCAATCATATGTCACACTTTATTTAAAAATATATACTTTGGAATA